>Ga0222717_10003868_pt1 | contig 11139 bp, 10 predicted proteins | sample C33_18DmetaG_FD_165053 | JGI IMG/M metagenome (GOLD analysis project Ga0222717, IMG submission 165053) | Estuarine water microbial communities from San Francisco Bay, California, United States - C33_18D | ecosystem: Environmental > Aquatic > Marine > Unclassified | place: USA: California...
GCAGAAATGGCAAGGCAGATATCAGGACATGATGTATAAATGAAGGCAACAACGACTACTTTGTCGTAATAATCAGAGAGTGTAACCGACTCACCATCTTGATTCAATAGTGTAAAATCCGGCGCATCAGGAGGATTTTTATATTCGGTTCCATAGAGATATAAATCATTACTTGATTGTAAACAACCAGAAAAAAATAAACATGATGTGATTAAAATCACAAGTAATTTTTTCATATAAACACCACTTTATTCGTCTAAGAGTAATTTGATATCTTCAAGGACAAGTTCGGCGTTCCAGTCATTATCTGCCCACCAAACGCGCTGATTCATTTCTCTATCAACTATAATTGTTCCAGTCGTGTGATCGACCCAATAACTAAGCGGGTGATGCATAGTTTGTACCTGGCTAGGTTCTTTCTGTGAATCGCTACAGCCTTCATTATCCACAGTTTCACCAGCAGTAGTATTTGCACATGTGTCAAACCCATCTGCTACTCCGTCACCGTCTAAATCTGAGTCATAAGTTGTTAGACCTACCTCAAAATTCCTCCAAACAGGTTCTATTACTTCTAATTCACCAGTAAGGTGAGGCCAATCCAATCCTCTAGCATTAGAATAATTGTCCAAAACTGAGGAATTATCAGTCCAAGGATCTACCGTCACAGTAAGAATCTGGACCTCTGTGCGGTAAAGGTCGCCTAATAATTGAGCAACATAAGCGAGGTTGGCACTAACTACTGGACATACATCAGGACATCTAGTGAAAAGGAATGCCACTACAACTACGTCTCCTTCATAATCATAGAAATTAAATTCATTCCCTTCTTCATCTATTAATGTGAAATCTTCAGCTGGTATTGAAGGGGAAATATCTTCACCATAGAAAATATCTACTTCTTCGTTACCTATGCAACCTGAACTGATAAAACATAGAGACATTAAAATTGCAAACAAATTTTTCGGCATTCTAACCACTACTCCTCTTCATCTCCAGTAGGCAGACCCTTTTTTACAGTTCGACTGATTGCTACTGCAGCAAAAAGAACTAGCCCTATCCAAAGGAAAATCATATTTGATTCTGAAGTGTTCAAATCTTCATTACCGCTATTTCCACTGGGCAATACGAAATTGGGAGTTGTTTCATTGTGAGTATCTAGAATAATTGTGATATTTACAGTGTGCCAAAGTGAACCATTAGAATATACAAATGCTTGATAATCACCAGCCGACCAGTTCAGAGGGTCTAACCATAATTGGCATTCATCCTTATTCCCAGTACTATTGTATGGTTGAGCTGTACAAGACCAATTATGAGTGGAATTTTTTGGATTTTCCATCTCAATTGTTCTTTCTAAGTCCATGACTACATTGTTGAAAATTATGCTATCATTTTGTGTTACTTGAGTATCGTCTGGTTGGATTGACCCGTTTCTCATGATAAATTGGAATGAGTTAGCACCGTGTGCATCAACTACAGGATTGATAAATAAAATTATGACGAAAACTACTACTGAAATATTTTTCATCACACTCACCTATTCAATTCATTCAGAATCCCATAGTGGAGGATAATCAAATCTAGGATCATAGTCTTCATCAAATTGAACAACATAAACTCCAGTTACCATATCTGAGATAAATACAAATCCTCTAGGATCATATTGTAATCCCCAATCGAATGGAATCATACAAGAAGCCCAGCAATCTGCCATATCATAACCCATTTCTTCTGCAGGATTATCAATCCAAGGTGGACCAGCAGGAAGATAGTATCCAATGGTCTTAGTTTCAGCTAACTCTGAAATTGCTTGGAAGCCTCTATCTGGCTCTGGAATTCCATTTTCCCACACTATATCGTCCCAAATATCACCATGATCTGTTGCCCAGGCTCCTGCGTGATAGTGGGTGTAATACACGTGACCTGATGGTCCAGTATCACCATTATGTGGACTGAAAATGTATCCGCCAGGTATCCAATGCTGTGGATGTGACCCATTGCCTTTCATTCCTTCACCGGGAAGCTTCCATTTTGACACTAAGAAAGGTTCTGCAGGATCGGTAGTATCAATTGTCCACACATAACCTGTATGATTTTCATTAGAACCATATTCAGGTGCAATGTAGGTATAGTGTCTCCAATTTACTCCATAAACTGGGTCTTCAAATCCAGTTCCACAATTAGATGGCCATTCATCTACGGGATCAAAGACACTAATGCCTGAGCAAATTAAGTAATCATTTGGAACCGCATAGTGAATGTTATCATTTCCTTGATTAGAGTCCAGCCATTCATCAGCATCCATATTAGCATGACCGCCCCCTTCTGGCCCATACCATCCGTCATCTGCAGATGGGCAACCCATCCAACGACCAACTTCTGGAGGCCAATTTATTCCTTCAGGGTCTGGAACTTGAGGAGGAGTACTGACATCTACTAACCTCAATCCAGCACCCCAATAAGAAACTGCAAGCAATCTCTGCTGCGTTATTGGATGAACAAAGTAAACATTATCATGATTGAAAATTGAGCCTCCGCATGTAGTGTATGGCTCAGGAGTATAACCACCCCAACGGACTATTTCACGGTCTGAAGAATTTTCTTGTTCTTCATTTTGATTAGGGTCCCACGATTCAAAACCTCTGGGAACATAAAACACTTGAGTACCTTTATAGAACGTACCGCTACTACCTTCGACCATTTCAGGATAAGGATCAGCACCAAAAAGGAACAAATGGCAATCTGCTGGGTCCCAGGCATTGACCGGATCAAAAGCAGGATCCCAATCACAATAAATTGCCAAATCTTGATTATGGAATCCTGCGGGTGGATTATTCCATTCTGCGACCTTTACAGGACTAGTTTTATCTCCAACATAAATAACATCCATTCGATTTGCTCCGCTATTAGCATCATCATCATTTGGGATTGGATCGAGTTCACTATTAGTCAGTTCATGATTGACTAAAACCCAATTATTATCTTTGGTGACCTTGATATCAATCATTCTTGCTATTTCTGCATAGTAAGTAGAAAGCATTCTAATATTGTTAGGGTCACTAATATCAAGAATCTCAAATTGGTTGTAACTTGAGACATAAGCATAACATCCACCTGTGCCGTCAGCATATATTTCACAATCTTCCATGAAATTACCTTCAATTGTTATCTCAGAGTTATCTCCTGGTGTTGGACCTATGTTTTTATAATCATCAGAACAAGGGCGCCCTGCGACATTATCTAGCTCAGCAGGAGGTTTTTCGTTTCCATCACAATTAAGGTTATGGTAATCAATTAGTTTAGCATTGGCTGTGGATAATCTATGAGCTAGTAAATCATTATGAGAATGATTCTCATCTTCAATTTCTATTACTGGATCAATCCATTCCATATCTACATCATCGTCCGAGGTATCATCTCCAAGCATAGACATACATCCTGATAATGGCGTAATTAGCATCAGAAAAACCATTAGAAACATTGGGAAATTTGAAATCCTTGACATCGCAAAACCTCGTACTGATTAATTCACACTGACCTCTACTTGTGAATGCTACGGTTGTAATGTTAGAAATCAACTAACGTGATATGGTTTGTCTATATCTAATTGAACGATATATAATCCCGTTGTAATACATGAAAGATACACGTAGCCATTATGGTATTCAGCGGCCCAAATAAATGGGGTCCAGCCAAAGTCATAGTACGAGCTTGAGAGAGGAATCCCGTCTTGCCCATGAGGTAGATGATATCCAATAGTTGATACAGAATGTACTTCAGTTCTATTCAGATTTGGGTTCTTTGCTTCTAACATTAAAGTCTCAATATCAACAACCCATAATCCTGCATGATAACTAGAGAGGTATATCCTACCATCCCAGTTTCCACCGAGACTCTGATCAGGTAAGCCTAATGCTGAATTTGTTTCGAAAATTTGGGCATCAGAATTGTGTGGACTGAATAGTAACCATTCTTCTCCTCCGGGGATGTGATGTTCCTCAGCGAAAGGAATTTCCCAACTATGAATTATCTTCGGCTTAAATGTCACCTGACCATTCAATGTTTCATATTCAGTTGTATCAATCAAATAACCCAGACCAGTACCTACTGTTGTCTCCAAAACTTCAGTAGCTAAGAATGTCAAATGCATTTTTCCTGCAGGGTAACCCAAGTGTGAAGCATCAACCATTTTATCCATTGGTTCGGCATAATGTATGTATGAGGCTCTGCCACCATTTTCATTTCCAGTACATCCACAATCAATTTGTCCATCCTCATCAAGATCTGCGAAATCCATCCATTGACCAACTTCTGGAGCCCTCCAATTACAGGTTAATTGAGTACCTAACGTGGCGGCACATCCACCGGCAATAAATGCATACTCAATTGGTGAGTTCTGTGGATGAGGAACATCACTGACATCAAAAATTCTTAGTCCGGCTTCCCAATATGCACCGTAGATGTATGTTTTACCATATCTGGGATCTTGCTGGTCTTCACCGGGCCAAGTTTGAACAGTCATATCGTGTATGTAAATCCAACCTCCAAGAGTGTTTTGCCAGTTTACTTCGGCTTCTCCAACCTTCAGGATACGAGGGCTATCACTTGGTCCATCGAAATTAAGATGTGCAATTGTTATTCCTCCGCATGCATCTCCTTGACCGATATCACACTGTTCATAGTCGGGATTTGCTACAAAGATATACCACTCATTATCAATCATATGAGTATACAAATTGTGAGGACCACTAGGGTGATCAGCATCGTACCATGCATCTACATAAGTGGGATTATATTTATCTGAAACATCAATCAGAGTGACTGTTACCTGAGCTGGATCGCCCCATTCTCCCACATTAGGATCGGCATTGCCTGGATCAACTAACTGATTTTGTACTATTACGTATTCATCACCATTATATTGTAGATATTTAACATCTAAAACTTGAGTATTTGGATCCACATAGACTCCAGTAACTGTTGTATTCTCCGGATTTGTAACATCAACTATGTGCAACTCTGACCAACCTGCAATGTATGCATAAGTACCTCCATCAGGAGATTCAGCAACCTGAACTTCAGCATTCCCTGGTGCAGTAAGTTGATTGAATGAAACCGGTTGAATGTTATCAGTATACATCATGTGCTGACTAGCATTTCGATGATCATGCCCTTCGTCTTGCATGAGAGGATCGAGTATTGAAGAACTCCGATTTACTGATTCTGAAGCCTCATCTGAAAGAAATATTGCAGCGATACTAGCTGTAAACAAAAAGAAGATTAGAATACCTGCTAAAGCAACTCTACGGTTATCCATGTATAGCGGAAGCAACCAGTCATGTTGAAGTCATCGGAGCGTATCCGGTGAAACGTGAGAGCAGAGCGGGCAATTGTAATTGGAATATTTTTTGTTCTACTATTACCATCAATTGTTCATGCACATGACCAAAAAGAGTATAATATCCTAATTACTGAAAATGGTTTAACACCACCTTCAGTAAATCCAGGAATATTAATTGAAACGGATACACTATTTTTCAGAAATGTAGATGATAGAGAAAACGTGACACATAAAATCTTAGTTGATGCAGACCAAGATGGCTTATTTGAAGGAATTGATGATTTTGAAACAAGTTGGATTTCAAGCTCTTGTGAACTCAATGAAACCGGTGGAAAAATAAATCCTGATTGCGAACAACAGGCTCTAATTCTCTTGGACCCTTCAAATAGGCTATTGCCCGGAAATATTTCAATGATTCATCAAATAAAGGAAAATAATGAAACAACAGAAGTTAATTTCTATATAAATTTCGCACCTGATGTTCATGAAATTGATGATAATCTACCTACTGGAATTACAGATGAGGAAGAACTGATTGAAAAAAGTAGTAAAGAACAGGCTTTAGAGTTCATAATATTTATTTCTGTAATTGGTGTATTTTTCGTAGGGATTGAATTAATAAAATCAGATGATGAGTAGAATCTTCAACGGTTGAACTCAAGAACCCCTTGTGGTTCCGATGACTCGTAGGGCGCTTAGCTCAGCTTGGAAGAGCACCTGGTTTGCAACCAGGTGGCCGGGGGTTCAAATCCCCCAGCGTCCACCATTTAGAGTCCATACCCCTCGCTGTGAGGGGCTCTAGCAGGGATTTGTCCCGAGTTAAGAAATTAGGCTGAGAAGTTCCTTCCGAACTTTCCCTTCTAGAATTCTTGTTTACCCGATGGAATGCCATCTTATCTTCAGCAGTGAATATTCTTTCTGAATAGTGAGTTTCGATTGTAGCAATAGTATCTCCAAGTATTGTACATACTCTCTGTATTGGCTCACCTTGGCTAACATATCTCATGGCTAGAGTGTGTCTGTAACAATGTGCACTTAGATCTTGAACGGGAGTTCCATCTCTAAGGAATGAATTCTGAGAAATTTCTTTCAACCATGAAACTATTGTCTTATCAGATACATGCTCACGATATGTTTTGGCTGTTCCAGAGGTTTGAGCTCTTGAAGATGGGAAGAGATAGATATCTCCGCCTACACTTTTACTAACTTCTTCCTTATACTCCATCAGAACAGGAATAAAACTTTCTTGAATCATTGAGGTACATATCGCTCCATTTTTCTTAGCCTTGAAAGTAATTAGTCTTTGATTGAAATCAATGTATTCCCATTTGAATTCAGCGGCATCACTCCTTCTTGGAGCAATAGTAGTCATCAATAGATGAATAATTCCACGTTCTGGATTAGTACTATTTTGAATTATATCAAATGCATTTTTATTCATCGATTCCATCTCATCTTCTGACCAGTACCTAATCGATGTATCTTCTTTTTTTGGTTGCCAAATTCTAACTGTCTTCAGATGTTCTTGCATCCCTAGTCCTTCCAATAACTGAATCAAACCCTCTCTTCTCTTCTTTATGGATTTCTCAGTTATTTTCTTCTTACTTCTTGTTTGACCATTACGATATCTATTGACCAATTCAAGCCATGATTCTTCTTGTAATGATTCAGGGCGCATAATGCCCATATCTTGGAAATCCAGAGCCACCCACAATGCTAGATCGCGATCATTTCTTTGTGTGGTTTTCTCTCTATGATTTCTTAGTTTACCTACTTTTATCGAGGCTTCGAGACCTTCTTTCCATTCGCTAGTTAATTCTTCTTGATAGTACAACTTTTTCGCCATAGTTGGCGCATTGCGGTACGGTTCATTACTCTTTCGCGTCACACCGTTACACCGTTACGGTTCACTTATAAAAGCACGAAAATTCCCCAATCAACCAGTTTCCAATTTTTCCCAAAATCTGCCAATTAATGGTCTCTAATTAGAAATCAAGATTACTCTATGATTCGTCTACTTAATCATGATATCAATGGAATTAAATGACTTAATTGGAACTTTCAAATCAGTGAAAGATTTCTGTGTCCAAGTATATTTTTTCGCCTCTAATCCTGCAGATTTTGGATTCTCAATAACGGCCACCTCAATACATGACTGGTTTTCAAGGAAGGTATTACCATAATCTACCCAGATGGCACAATCCGCTTGAATATCCTTTTCTGAGAATTGAGTAAATTGAGACGGCTTTCTAGTCCCTTTGACTTCGATCAAGTATTCCTTGTTTCCCACTATTGCAATTAAATCGGTATTTCCTTTTCGAGTTCCTTCGTGCTTTGCAGATTTTTCATTAAATTTTAATACCGTAAAATTTAATTCCGGAAGTATTTTCTTTTTCAGAACGAGATAATATACAATAGATTCAGTTAATATCGTAGGAGTTTTTGGTAGCTGGAGATGTTTTCCAACCGGATTGTCATTTTGAATTCCCAAGACATGACGATTTAATTTTTTCACTTCAATAGCGAGATTTGCAATCTCGTCAACAGACAAAGGGGTGCCCATGAGCACTTGAGGTAAAGGGGACTATAACTCATTTCGCCTTCAAACTGAGTCGCCAATAAAATGATGTTTCTCAATAAACCAACTTCGACCTTTCGTAGTAATTGGTTTTCCTGTGTAAATGGAGACTAATTTTGTCACGAACTTGTTAGTGAATGCAAATGCCCTTGTTCCGCTCCCATGCCCTGCACCATGTGGCGCGGTATGTAGGAAAATCTGACCTGCTTGGGTTATCTTCCCTGCTCGAATTGTTCCTTTTATATGTTCGAAATCATCATCTATCTGATTTGAAATTTCTTTGCTCAGTTCGTTTAAATCATATGCAAAACAACACAATAATTTTTTATTCATATTCTCTTGTAAGTTATTGTATTTCCCCTTTCGATGTTCAAAAACAAATAGCACACCACGTCTTATCTTGGGGTAGTCTTTGTATGAACTGACATCTGTAGCAGAGATTATTGGATGAAAAGTCGAGTAATCATTCCTGTCGCCGCAATTGGTGATTGTGAGTCTTTCCTTGGCATTATAGTGTCCCTGTTTGTTTGTTTTGAAGTGAGTCGCCTTTATGTCAGCCCCCCATGACAAATCTGGATTTGGGTCTGTATCCGGAAGTTGTCCGAAAATAAAATATTCAACCATTTTTCCTACTGAACCCTTATCTCTGGATCCAAGACCATTGAAAATTTTATAGTTTGAATTACAAAAATCTTCGAGTTCAGGACATATTTTGAATGCGACCTCTACTGTGTCCCTAAATGATAATCCAATTGGGAGTTGTTTGAGATAATCACTGCATACTGATTCGTTATTCTGAATTTGATATAGTTGGAATAATCCATCACTAGCCATGGATGTTGGCTATTTTAGTTCTTATATGATGGTATCTAACCATTGTTTGTGGACAAACCCCTGATCGAGATCTTCATTAACCCTGAACTATGGCGATAACCTGTGCCTCTTCTCGTCGTTGAATTATTCGCTGGAGTCGGGGGTTTCCGCTTGGGTTTAGAGGGGCCACCTGGTTCAGAACGAGATGGTGATTTCAAAGTCGTCATGGCAAACCAATGGGAGCCATCTACAAAGACCCAACATGCCGCTGATGTTTATGTCAAACGCTGGGGCTTGATACCGAAGGAAGAAGGATCAACTCTGTATATCCATCCAGAACACGATGACGATTTATTTCTAAATGAAGATATTTCCAAAGTGCCAATAAAAGAGATTCCAAAACATGATTTGTTGGTGGGAGGGTTTCCTTGCCAGGACTATTCTGTAGCGAAAACTCTGGACAAGGCTAAAGGTTTACAGGGCAAGAAAGGAGTATTATGGTGGGAAATTCATAGAATCATCAAGGCCAAGAAACCAAAACATGTACTATTAGAGAATGTGGATCGACTCCTAAAGTCACCAGTTAAGCAACGTGGCCGAGATTTTGCAGTCATGCTAGCGTGCCTTTCAGAGCTAGGATATGTTGTTGAATGGAGAGTCATCAATGCAGCGGAATATGGGATGCCACAACGACGTCGCCGCGTATTCATCTTGGCTCACAAGCGCGGTACTGAACAGCACCGAATACTGTCTCGGAAAAATGTCAACGCGATTGAATGGCTTACCGAAAGTGGAACGATTGCTAAAGCATTCCCTGTCTACAGAACGCCTGAGCAACTTGTGTTTGAGCAATATCTACTCTCTGAGGGGGAAGATTTCGCAGATTTGAGTGAGCGCTTCAATAAGAAGGGACTTCCTGGCAACAAAAGTCCGTTTGAGAACAGTGGCATTATGTCCAAGAATCGATTTTGGACTTTGCGAACTAAACCTAGATTTGAGGGGGAATATCAAATTTTGTCAGATGTTCTTTTGACACCAGGGAAAGTTCCCGATGAGTATTTTTTGAGTACAACAAGTATGACTCAAAATAAAGGGTGGAAATATCTCAAAGGCGCTAAGAAAGAGAAACGACATGGCCGTGATGGATTCATCTACAGTTACAATGAGGGTGGGATGATTTTTCCTGATGCTCTCGACAGGCCTTCACGAACCATCATCACTGGAGAAGGTGGCTCATCTCCTTCAAGGTTCAAACATGTAGTCAAATTCAAGCCCACCAAGGGTCAGAGAAAAAGGTTGAAACTCGATTCCAAAGAACACAACAAAATAAGAGAGGATCTCCGCCTTCTGAAAAGTGAATGGGTTCGTCGACTTACACCGATTGAGTTAGAACGACTGAATATGTTCCCTGATAATCACACTGAAGGTGCTTCGGATAGTAAGAGGGCCTTCTTCATGGGTAACGCTCTTGTCATTGGGATTATTGAGAAGTTCGCAGAAGTCTTGGCAGAAAGGTGAAAGAAATGGAAGATGAAGACAAGGAAGAATGCATCTTTTGTGAGGAATTAGTTGACATTCATGATGTCGAATGCCCTCATTGTGGAAAGAAGCCTTTCTCAGGAATGTATCTTAATCCAAAAACCTACGATAATGCTGATCAAATGGAGAATGATGGTGATATCAAGGGTGCGTGGAAACTTCTACATGATGAGTATCGACAACACACTGATATCGAATATTTTGATGAAGAAACAGCGGGTATACTGTACAATTACCTCGAAGCCCTGTATACAAGACACGCAGAACTTCTGGTTGTGGGAAAAATCGATTTACTGCTAGATGGTTTACAGATAGGAGCCTATTGGGGACACTATGACGATTCATTGGTTGAACAAGCTATTGAGTTGGCCCAGAGCGTAAAAAGGCCAGATCTCGAACTGAAGATATTGGAGAATCATCGTAGCAATCAACAGGCTTTGTCGAAAGGATATGGACCGTTTGATTCAGATAATTTAGATCGACGCATTCAGGAATTGAAGAATATTCTAAATTCAAATTAGACTAGGTAGTGACGTCTCATTAGTTTAATTGGATTACTCAAGCATCGTAAAGGGTATGATGGTCTCTTTTGACAGTGGTAATTCCATATTTAGTTGAACAAAAACGGTTTACTAGAAAGGTGCATTAAATGTATAGACCAGTTTCTCATCAATTCCGATAGGAATTTCCAAGAAATCCAAATATTAAATAACCTTCATAACATAGATAAAAATCCGTTGTGATATTATGTTTGAAGATAGAGAAGGAAAAGATGAATGGAAGAAATTGAATAGAGTAATTACTAATTCCCGTTGGAAACTATTTTCTAAGTGTAAAGTTATAGAAGGAATGGAATTGAGAGTTTTAT
>Ga0222717_10003871_pt1 | contig 11138 bp, 16 predicted proteins | sample C33_18DmetaG_FD_165053 | JGI IMG/M metagenome (GOLD analysis project Ga0222717, IMG submission 165053) | Estuarine water microbial communities from San Francisco Bay, California, United States - C33_18D | ecosystem: Environmental > Aquatic > Marine > Unclassified | place: USA: California...
TAACGAATATAGTCATCTGCGAACAAATGTTAGCAATACAACAATTACCAGAATTTGAAGTTGTTTTGACGGTACATGATGAAATTATTGCTATTAGCGACGATACTAATCCCCAAGAGAGAATGGACACCATGCTGTCTGTTATGCGTACCGCCCCAACGTGGGCTTCAGATCTACCTCTAGATGCAGAAGGTGGATGGGATAAGTGTTATAGCAAATGACCAAGTTGGTATTAAGTCGAAAACTAGACGAGCAAATACGCTTGCAATTCGACGACGAAACGTCTGTGTTAATTACAGTCAAACGAATCGACCGCAACCAAGTCCGGTTGCTGTTCGATGCGCCACTAGAAGTAATTATACAGCGTTCCGAACTAGACAAATTTGACCTTGAATAGTAGTAATAGTACTATTTCAGGCCGAATTAGATTTGTCACTTTAAGGAGAGAAGGATGCAGTTAAGTTTTCTGTCTGCTCGCAACGGATTGCGATTAGCTAAAACTTTTTCACAAGACAAGTCTACGCCGTATCCACACGTAACAAACGTAGACAGTCATCACGCCACAGTTCATACACCCCAGGAATTATTCACTGCCTTAACAGACCAAGCGTCTAAAGGGCACTGCTTAATGAAAGGCGAGCTAAAAAGGCATTTAGAAAACGAATCGCGCAAAGGCCAATCAGACCGTAATGCTTACAGTGATCTGTTAGTACTCGACATAGATAACCTGACGCTACCTCAAATGCCCTTTGGCAATGGGCAGCTCACCAAGCTGCACGTAGAACAAATTGCTAACACAGTAGTAAGCGCTCTACCCCAAGAGTTACACGACGTAACTTACATTGCTCAAGCTTCTGCTTCGTTCGGTTTAAAGCCAACGTATTCACTGCACATATTCTTCATGCTGGCAGTACCCCTGCCGCCAAAAACTATAAAGTTGTGGTTACAGCAAATGAACCATTCAACAGAGTTGTTCAACAGTCAGTGCAGCCTTTCAGTAAATGGTCAGTCACTAAAGTATCCATTGGACATCAGCGTTGCTGACAACAGCAAACTCATATTCATAGCACCGCCTACTTTTATCAACGGCGCTGTTAACCCGTTTGAAGATGATGACAACCGCACTACCCTCGTAGTGCGTGGGCAAGAGACCCTAGACCTTGCATCTTTGATGGATGGAATTAGCCCAGAGAACTGCTTTGCAGCAAGCAAACGCCGCAAAGACGAACTGCGTAAAGACGCAGGTATGGGACGCAAAGCAGAAAAGATAACGCGCACTCAAGTTAACTTCCGCATGGAAGAGATACTGACCAATCCTGATCAAATGAACATCTCAGTTTACAACGATACAAACTACCCATTTGTTCACTGCGACATAAACGGCGGTGATAGCCATGCCTATTACTTCTTAGCAGACAACCCAACTTACATGCACAACTTCAAAGGTGAACCCATCTTTGAGATTGAGAAAGCAGACCCAGATTTTTATCTCAGCATATTTGAGCAATATGAAGACAAAATCAGTGAACACGGACAAGCACACAGACCAGTTGCCATCAGAGACTTCTACACTGACCAATACTATGCAGGGATGTTTGACCCTAACCTAGATCAGTTTAGCGACAGCTTCCCATTAACACCGTTAGCTAAAGGCTCTATCGATGGCTTTATGATGAGCCACGGTCGCCCTGTTCCTGAATTCATACCAGATGCACAAATTGAATTTGATCCAACACAAACAGACAACGCTATCCAATTAACAAATATCCCATATCAAATAAACATGTATCGGCAAACAGAGCTTATGCTCAATAACGTAACACCCCCTAGACCTTTGACCGTAGGCGAAGGCATAGCGTTAAAAGACATATGCCCTACCATCTATACGGTTATGCACCACATGCTAGGCAACGGTGACGAAGAGTTTGAGCGCATGATTAACTGGCTCGCCTACATCTTCCAAACCAAAAAGAAAACCGGAGTGTCGTGGGTACTCACAGGAGTACAAGGTACGGGTAAAGGTTTGTTCTACAGCCGCATACTTAGACCATTGTTCGGCAACGCACATGTTCCTATGAAGGCTTTGCAGAACATAGAAGAACAGTTCAACAACTACATGCGTACCGCATTGTTCTTAGTAGTCGATGAATTTCACATGGCATCAGCGCAAAGTGGCGCTAAGAAAATTGCAGACAAACTCAAGAACGCGATTACAGAACCCACGCAAACCATACGTGGTATGCGTGAGAACCAACACGAAGTGCCAAGCTACACAAACTTCGTATTCCTAACTAACCGCTTAGATGCAGTTAACTTAGAAGAAGCACAAGACCGCCGGTACAACATCGGCCCCCGTCAAGAGGTAGCGCTCAAAGACGCTCACCCAGAAATCATCGCCAACTTACGTGGTATTGAAAGAGAGCTACCAATGCTTGCTGGTGTATTGACCACGTTCAAGTACAGCGAACAATTGGCAGAGAACGCCATCGTCAACGATGCTAAGTCAGAAATGCGCCGCGTATCCATGAGCGTGTTCGAAGAATTCTGCGAAGCTGTTAAGCAAGGCGATGTTAAATACTTCAGCGATGTATTAGAGATAGATGCCTCTGCTCTGATGAACGGCGGCGAGATAATGAACGCTCAACGTTTCGTCAAGAACTGGGTAGCAAACTCACAAAAAGAATACAGCATGGTGCTTACTGAACATTTACGTACTGTGTTCCAAGCTCTAACTGATCAACGTATCAACTCTAAAGAGTTTACAAAGAAATTAGACCGCAACAATCTCAAACGTATCCGCAAACGAGAAATAGATGCTGGTCGAGCCGCCAACCCAGTACGTGGTATTGAGATACGTTGGAAAGTTGCATTAGAAACTCAACAAGAAATCATAGCCACGCATTTCTCTACAAAAGACAAAGCGTTAGTTGCTTAGCTTTTAGCTTGCTTTATTAGCTATACTACTAATTGCTAAACAACATAGGCTCAATATGAACCTCACTCAAGAAAGCAGACCTGACTTAGAAAAGCTCACAGCCAAACCAGACAAGCTTGGGCTTACCCCTGCTTGGTCATACTCCGCACTTAAAGTGTTTGAAGAATGTCCGTACCGCACATACATCAGCCGCGTTAAAAAGATTAAAGAGCCGTCAGGCCCAGCAGCGGATCGAGGTACAGAAATCCACCAGCAAGCTGAAGACTATGTATGTGGCAAGCTGGGTGAAATGCCCGACACACTAAAAAAGTTTGAAGCACAGTTTGAAGAGCTGCGTGCCTTATACGCAGATGCAAAAGTAGAACTAGAAGGTGAATGGGGCTTTGATCTCGACTGGCAACCAGTTGGTTGGATGGAACCTAAAACATGGGCGCGTATCAAACTAGATGCCTTGGTCAATGAAGATGAGCAGTCAGCCCGTGTCATCGACTATAAAACAGGCAAGAAATGGGGCAATGAGATTACACACTCTCAGCAGTGCCTGTTGTACGCCATCGGCACCTTCTTTCGCTACCCACACATAGAGTTTGTGCAAACCGAACTGTGGTATCTGGACAAAGCCGAAACAACTATTAAGCAGTTTACTAGGGCTGAGGCAATGACCTTTGCTCCAGGCTTTTACAGACGCGCAATTGCCATGACCACTTGTACAGACTACGAACCAAAGCCAAGCAAAAACAATTGCAAGTGGTGTTCGTTCAAAAAAGGTGACCACCCCGAATGTGCTTGGGGGGTTACCTAAACAGTTCGTGGCCTCGGTCAGTGTATACGTAGGTTCTTCATCCGTTTCCTACTAAAGCTGACCTTGGTCATGAAACCCAAGGAGTAAACAAATGAAAATGTATTACTGCGAAGACGACTTAATTGTTGAGTACGCATTAAAAACTGATCCGCCAGATGCTGAGTTCTGGTCTACATACAAACTCAAAAAGTCTGACATAAAAATAGTCACTAAAATGAACCGCTCAGCAGCAGCTGAGATGCGTACAAAAATCCTAACCGACATTTTTTCGATAGAACCCAACATAAGAACCACTAAAGCTTCGACATAAATTAGTAGCAATGCTAATATTATATTCTAATCAACTATGTACTAACTATGTTTAAACCATTTGATCACCAAACAAAAACTACTGACTTCATCCTTAGCAAACACAAAGTTCTAATCACTTCAGATCCCGGCACTGGTAAAACCAGAAGCGTCATCGATGCGTATGCAAAGCTGCCAAAAGACAAAGGCCGAATGCTAGTCATCGCGCCCTTGTCTATCTTGCAAGCAAGCTGGGCAGATGACATAGACAAGTTCCAACCTGACCTAACGTACTCTGTTGCGTTTGCAAAAAACCGACTCAAAGCATTCAACGAGTCCGCGTCTATCGTGCTTACCAATCACGATGCGGTTAAATGGTTACTAAAAAACAAAAGCATGCTCGCTGGCTTTAACACTATCTGCATCGACGAGTTCACTGCCTTCAAGAACAAAGACAGTCAGCGCAGTAAAGCCATTGCAAAAATCATCGAGCAGTTTGACTACCGTATCGCCATGTCAGGTACGCCTAACAGCAACTCCATCCTAGACATCTGGCACCCTACCCTACTGGTAGACAACGGTGAGCGTCTTGGTCACAGGTTCTATTCATTCAGATCCGCTGTATGCACCAGCCGTTTCAATGGCTTTGCCAATGAGTGGGTAGACCGTGACGACGCTGAAGAGATAGTTGCGAGCGCTCTACTAGATATCAACATCCGCTTCTCGCTAGAAGAATGTATTGATATGCCCGAACAAACTATTAGTACCATGACTACTACTTTGCCGCGCACCATCATGAATCAGTATGTAGATTTAGCAAATGACTCTGTGCTGCACACCAACAAAGGCACAGTCAGCGCGGTTCATGCAGGTGCCAAAATCAAAAAGCTATTGCAGCTATGCACAGGTGCCTTGTACGACAACGAAGGCAATGTGATTGGCGTTCACGAAGACCGCTACAACCTAATCATGCAGCTCATACAAGAACGGGCGCACAGCTTAGTTGCCTTCAATTGGAAACACGAGCGTGACCATATGGTCAATGAGTGTGAAAAGCGTGGGATTAAATACGGTGTCATCGACGGCAGCACCCCCGCACACAAACGCACTGATGTGGTTGGCAAGATGCAAGCCGGTCAATTGCAAGTTGTGTTCTGTCACCCGCAGTCCGCAGGGCATGGCTTAACTATGACTACCGCCACTTCAATTATATGGGCCAGCCCGACCTACAACGCTGAGCACTACCAACAATTCAATCGACGTATTTACCGAGCTGGTCAAACCAAGCGCACTGAAGTCATCCGAATTGCTGCGGAAAACACTTGGGAGCCTGACGTCTACGAAAAGCTAGAAGGCAAGTTAGGTCGAATGGAAGAACTGCTAACAATTTTAAATGATTTAAACAACATCAGGAAAACAGCATGAACCTAGACGAAACAATCGACCGACTAAAAACAGTCAAAGAACAAATTAAAGACCTCAACACTGAGGTGAAAGAACTCAAGGAGCGGGAAGACGAGATCACCCGCGACCTGATGGCAAAGATGGGAGAAGCAGGTCTAAAGCGTATGGCTAATGACAACGCAACCATCTCTGTCGCAACTGAAATTGTACCTGACCCTACGGACTGGGATTTGTTTTACCAGTACATCAAGGACACAGGTCAATTTGAGTTACTCCATAAACGCATATCTTTGCCAGCTTTTCGTGAGCTGCTTCAGTCACAGGAAGTGCCTGGAATGCAAAGCCGTGAGCTTATGAAACTTAACTTCCGATCTCTATAACTAAACAGGTAACAACCTATGGCTAATCAAGCACTTGCACTAGCGGACGATAAAGTCCCAGCATACATCAACCAATCTGGCTCTCGCGGTAACGAAAACGTGGGCGATCAGTTGGCTATCCCAAGAATCAAACAGCTACAAAAGATGTCTGATGAAGTGGACAAGCACCACCCTAAGTTCATCAAAGGCGCTGAAGCTGGCATGTTTATGAACTCGCTGTCAGGCGAACTGATGGGCGATGAGATCTACGTGATCAGTATTAACTTCGTCACAGATTATGTCATCTGGCGCACACGCGAAGCTGGCGGTGGCTATGTCGGCAAGACTTCTTCAATGGGCGAAGCAACTGCCTTAGTTGCAGCTCAGGAAGACGCACCAGAGAAGTTCCAAATCTCTGAGACGCACAGTCACTTAGTGGTCACCAAAGACCCTAAGACTGGTGAGACATCCATGCCAGCTTTGTTCGATTTCGCTAACTCCAAGCTAAGTGTATCCAAGAACTGGAACACACAGATTGGTATGAAAGGCGGTGATCGTTTCGCTGGTCTATGGAAACTGTCTACAGTCTCTGTAGAGAACCGTGCTGGAGCTACCTACCTAAACGTCAAGATCGATTGGCAAGGTTGGGTACAAGAAGCTGACTACAAAGCTGCTGAAGCATTGTATGAAGCGCACGCTTAAAACTGCATGAACGAACACGGTTTTATAAAAGCCGTGCATCGGAAACTTCCACCTGCGCTATACAGGTGGAAGATTCATGATAACTTTACGGGTGGCGTGCCAGATGCTTGGTATGCCGGCCCTCACGGTTCCCTGTTTATTGAGTATAAATATGTAACCCTACCTAAAAAACCCAGCACAAGGATTAAGACTGGACTCTCAGCCCTTCAACTTGCTTGGCTAGATACTATGTGCGACTATAAAGTAGTAGTCGCAGTAATAATCGGCTCAAAAACAGGCGCTATTATTTTAACCCGAAAAGACTGGCATAAACCCCTCTTTAATACTGACTTCGATCAAGGGTTATCGATAGCAAATACAAGTAAGTGGATAGCTGAAAAACTCAATGGCAACCAAAATGAACAAGCCAAACCAAACTCAAGTAATTCAAAACTTGAGAAACCTTTGGGAAACTAAAAAAGTAACTGAAAACATGACTCAGACCGAAGCAGCTTCTCAGCTTGGGTGGACACAAAGTGCTTTTAGTCACTACCTTACCGAAATTACCGCGTTAAATTCCGCAGCAATTATTAAGTTAGCTAACTTCTTAGAAGTTTGCCCAAGCGAAATTGACCCAAATTTCAGTACTGACATGCCTACATACAGCAACTATGCAAGCTACCCAGAAACACTCTCTGGTAAAAAGTCACTTGTATATAAAAACAAATTTATCAATGTGTTTAGTAGTAACCTCCTTAGCGTCATAGAGGTAGACCAAAAGAATCAGTTTTTTCCTTTAGGGTCAAAAGTAGGAGTTGTTTCAACACAGTTACTGCAAAAAAACTGGGTTGAAACTCAAACTGCCAACGCAGAAGCTATTTGCCTAACCAAGAAAAACAAGACTAGCAAATTTTCAATTGTCTCTATTGAAAGAGCCAAACTGAAATCACTGCCGCTTGATAAATTTACTAGTCACCTAACCGTCGTCTACTCAAAGCTGTTTTAACGTTTGATACTTTGTAACAAAAAAACCAAAAATAGTAGCATTACTACTAACCCGAAGGTATAGTTTACAATTGTAAACAACACTATAAAAAACATGAAAGACCCTGTTAACAACCCTGATCATTATAATTCAGGCGGCATAGAAGCAATAATAGCTATCGAAGCCAGCATGACTGCTGAAGGGTTCCAAGGTTACTTAAAAGGGAACGCGTTAAAATATCTGTGGAGGTGGGACAAAAAATCTACCGACCCAAAGCTAAGAGTTCAAGACTTAGAAAAGGCCCAATGGTATCTAAATCGCCTCACGAGCTGTGCAATACAAGAGGGAAAGGAAGGATGATTAAAGTTTTAGAGAGTCGATACGGGCTTTTCATGACTGTTGAAGATTTAGCCGAAGTAGTTAAATCAAACAAGCAAACAATTTACAACAAGCTATACGATGAAAGTTTAGGCATACCTCATTGGCGCATGGGGAAACGTTATCTTTTCCCGACTGAAGGTGTAGCTGACTACATTTCAGCTCAACTAGAAGCTTAAATATCCTCAGCGTTTAACTGAGTGTAGATAGACAATGTGTCCCACTTCAAGTGCCCTGATATGACAGCAACTTCTGGCACGCTGTAGTTCTTTTCTTTGTCTGCAAAGAGACGGCTTATGCCTTCATGCCTAAGATCGTGGAACGTCAAATCTTCTTCAGTTGCTTCGCTTCTCACACCAGGAATTGGTGGTGCCCTCAACCCAGATTTAATCGCCACCCTAGCAAATCTATCTGAAATCGATTCACTCTTTTTTGGCTTCCCAAACACATGATTAGCCCGTTCTGGCAGTCGTGTTCTGTTACGGGTTACCTTGCCAACCTTTTTATATTCACGTAGGAGCACCTCTCTCACGCCCTCTCGCATAGGTATTATATCGGTCGGCCCCTTCTTATAACCTTCCCATAACCTGCTCTGTATACGCACGGTGTGCCGTTCAAAGTCTACATCGTCCCAAGTTAACCGATGGATTTCACCCTGCCGCATACAGGACTCAACCGCAAACTCGATCATAGGGCTTAGCCAGTTGTTCCCTGACTCAGAATTATGCTGCCTGCCTACTCCAGCCATGAGCGTTTCCCACTCTCCTTTCCGCAGCCGCCGAGTTCGACGCTTGCTACCAGCAATCATCTTTAACGACCCAAGTGCAGGCTTGGTTACCTCTACTGGGTTAGCAGCTATTGGTAACTCCCAGAACACAATCCCATAAGCAATGACTTGTTTTAGATATGACATGTCTTTCTGCAATGTCGAAGCCCCAACAGTCTTTCGGCGGCGTTTGCCGTAAGCGAGTAAATACTTGGGGGTTAAATCTTTGAGCGTGTCACTTTCAAACTCACGGGCCATGCGCTGAAGACTAGAGAGCTTAGACCCTAGTACTGGGGCAGTGTCCTCTAGCTCATTGATGTAGTTATGGATTAGGTCTGACAGCTTATGACTGATTACTTCTTTGTCATCGATGAACGTGCCTTCGTCCATCTGTATTTCAACCTTCCTAGCCCAAGCCTTAGCTGCTGACTTTGTTATGAAAGTCTTTGTCTTACGGGCATGACCAGCTTTGTTTATGTCTGCCTGCCACTTACTGCCCTTAAGCCTTATATTTGCCATCTAACTCCGCCATTACTCCGCCAAAGCAATATAGTGGCTTATAAATAGATATAAAACAATAGGTTACAAAGGTAGCGGAGAGAATCCCTCTCTCTCCGCCATACAATGTATTTCCCTTATAAATCAGTAACTTACGAAGACCGAAGGGTCTTTGGCGGAGTTTTTAAGTACCTGATTTTATTAGGTTTTATAATTTAGTCTAAAGCAGACTCCGCTAATAGCGGAGTTTACTGCCGCCTTCTCGGACGGTGACTTGCCTTCCGCACAGTGCTGGTTTTCTTAGCTACTTTTTTTGGTTGGGCGGAGAACTGTTTACCAGCTTTTGTGTCTTTTCGTTTCTTGGCTGTAGTAGCAGCGTACTCCTTGCTTGATAGAGCCTCTCTAGCCTTTTTCGGGAGATACCTTTCACCTGTTGCTTTCTTTCCTTGAGTTGAATTCTTACCAGACTTAGTACCCCAGTCTTCTTTAGTCCATTTGGACAGCTTATTCGTTTTCTTTTTTGCCCCAGAGTAAGTGCCGCCCATCGCCTTGTATTTTTTAACGGCAAGTTGCATTGCACGAGCAGAATGCTTACCGCCCATTTGCGCCTTAGCTTGAGACTTTGCCTTGGCCCACTTCTCAGGATCTCTTTTTACTGCTGTACCAGTCATTTACTTACCCACCTTCTTCAAAGCAGCTTTATGCGCTTGAGTAAATGTCTTGCCACTTTTCATCGCCTTACGCATCTCAGTCATGTGCTTTTTTGAGTGGTGTTCAGCATGACGTTTCATTGCTGTTTGCTGCCTCGCTGTCAACGCGGCTTTCATTTGACTCTTCTTTTTGCAGCTTTCTTCTTGGCCTTTGGCTTTTCATTTAAAACACATTTCTTTTTTACGTGCATATCGATGTCCTTACGTTAACCGCATTAAAAGAAGCCCGACTGCCAGCGGCACAACAATCAAGCAAATCAATACAATCAATCCAATCTGACGTAGCTCTTTGTTGCGAGCTGCTTTCTGTCTTACTAACCTCGCAAGCTCTTCTTGCTTAGCTTTTCGAGCGTTTGCCATCTCTTGCATACACTGTTGGTACAGGTGTCCGTTTCCAGATAGTGTGAATAAATCTTTCACCTCTTGCATTGTGTCTGCAATCTGCTTACGAGCTAATGCAGCTTTTATGGCATCGCCCTCAGATAACCCACCAGCGTTTTGAGCTTTGGCAAGCTCTACCTCTGCTCCACCTAATTTCCCAAGGAAGATCCCTATCGTGGACAAGTCATCTGCGGCACCAGCAGCTTGCTTGATAGCAGACGTAGCCATATTGACGCCAGCGACTATCGCGCTGATCTCCGCGATCAACTTGGTATGTCGGGAAACGTAACCTCTTCGATAGTTGTGACATGAGAGAAATCGTCCGTGAGATCTCTCAGTGTTTGGCGATACATCTGCCAAGCACTTCTTTGTTCTGCGGTAAGCGGTGAATCTGTAACCTGTGTCCAGTCGCTCATTTTTAATCGACCGTCTCTTATAGTGCGAACCTCTATCCACATTTGAGCTAAAACTACCGAAGCATCAGGAGCAGGTTTATCAACGACTACTCCATCAACTACACACTGCGCTCTGTCATCCGCAACGCCCTCAATAATTAGTTCATTAGCGCCACACTGCAAAGCGTAATCGACATCTGGACAACTGCCTGTCCTAAGTATTGCGCCTTGAGGGTTATAAATAATAAAACTCTTCATTTTTTCACCTCTAAGACAGACAAATTGACGTTACTAACGGAGTCAAACGAGTTATTGGTAACGCTCAAAGTGACAGTTTTAGACCCAGCAGAATTAGAGGTAAGGGTGAATGCAAAGGAAACATTGGCTCGCTCGGTTCTACCTTTTGAATGCTGTACGTTGTGAACCTGAGTGCCATTTATTTTTAACAAGGAATTAAAGTTATCAAATCCGGTTTCATCATTTTCATTAGTGGCTAAGTAAGAAACAAGGAATAACAGTGGAGCGCCCGACGAAGTAAAAGACACGGTTTGAATCT
>Ga0222717_10003874_pt1 | contig 11134 bp, 4 predicted proteins | sample C33_18DmetaG_FD_165053 | JGI IMG/M metagenome (GOLD analysis project Ga0222717, IMG submission 165053) | Estuarine water microbial communities from San Francisco Bay, California, United States - C33_18D | ecosystem: Environmental > Aquatic > Marine > Unclassified | place: USA: California...
GTGCTGTTACTAGTTTGGGGCTTAAAACATTTCCGTTTTTGTAAATAGGGACAATGTAATATTCAACAACACCAATACTACCTTCATGTTTTACCAAGTATGAATATCTTTTTTCAGAGTTTAATGTATCTGTACTGTGTATTGCACCGTCTAAGTATACCCTTTGCCCTTCTTTAATAAACACAGCATAAAAGTCGACAAGATAATCGTTATTCACATTGTACTCTAATTCAAAATACCTTGTTACTATCTTATCATTACTTGAATTATTTAAACTTAAACCAGACATGTGTTTTATTTCTTTAATCATGCCCGCTGATATATTGATCGAATCTGTGAATTGGTTACCATTCAATCCTGTGACATCTATATAAGCAACATCTCCAGTTGACGCGTCTGCAAATAAGTCTGATGAATTTTGTGATAAGATATCTTTTGCCGGTCTAACACGACCTTTTTTAAAAACCTGCTTATTAATGTATTTGTTATTTTTTGATGTATACACTTTTTCATTTCGATTTTTGGCACTTATTCTAGCAGCTGCTGAGACGTAATTAATTGGTTGTGCTATGGTGTTTTTTGCTAAATGAGGTGTCTGTGCAACGACGGCTGCTATAATTTCATTTGCGGGCTGGACCCGAGGAATAAGTTTGTAGATTAAGTTAGAAAAGGCAGGTGCAGTTGTGTCTGTGAAAGTACAATTACCTAATTCGTCAGCTGTTATTTTGTTAACAGTGACAGCATCACCAGTATCAACCTCAATACGCTGGACTTCGATTGAGTATATTAAACCTTGTGTATCTTTTATTTTTGTTAGCTCTTCTTTATAGATGTCAAATAAATTTCCAAATAGATTTTTAATAATTTTGTCTATTTCAGTTTCTATTTTGCTTATTTTAAAGTCAAGCTTGACTGTTCTAGTCGCTAATCTTTCTTCATTAAGGTTAGCAGAAGCATCAACGATCAAGTCTTCTGTTGTTACATCGACATTTTCAATCTTGACAGTTTCAGTCTTTTTTTCGTATTTTTCTATAAAGTAGTCTGTGGCTAGCTTTCTTTCACCATTTTTCATAATACATTCAGCAACATACATGTATACCCTGCTGTCAAAGACGTCTGAGTCTAAGAATTTGATTGATTGCTTTTTTGCAGCATCATTGGAAAGAAAAACAAAATCGTTGATTTTTTGATTCGAATCATACGTCTCTAAAAGTTTGCCTTTTGAAGAACCGGTGTAGCGATACTTTCTAAGCTTAACAGCAACGATGTTTGATGATATTTTAGTTATGTCTACGCTTATACCTGCTGATCCTTCATCTATCCTTGCAACAATATTTAAATTAGGAATATTATTGTTTTTCTTGCTGCCTTTTACACCCTTAATTGATGCACCATTTGCGTTTCCATACTTCTTGCCTCTGTAATTTATAGTTGTCCGGAAAAATAAGCTTTCGCTAGCTTTGAAGTTGACTGGAGATCTGGGGTTTGCGTTAACTGAGCCGTCGACAATAGTTAATGTTGAACTAGGTGGTATTTTTTGTGTGCCTAACATGTCTGCATAGTAAGTTTCTAGAAAATTTTCTTGGCGAGTAACTTTTTTAACGTCAACGTCAACGTCTAGCAATGAATTTCTTTCTAAATTGCCAACAACTAGTTTAGTCACACCGCTAGGCTTTCTAGAAACACTACTAGTCATTTTCGTTGACTGTTTTATTGTTTGCCTTAATAGATCGTCTACTTTAAAAACAATATTTTGGGACTCTAAATTAATTCCGTTCCTATCCTTAGCGATAAAAATAACATTACACTTAGGACCTAAGGCTTTTAAATCTTTCATGCTGATTTTTGATGTGATTTCTAAAAGCCTATAGCGAATCGGCGTTTTGGTTTTTTTAAAAACATATCTTGACTTTGATATTGATGCAATCTGTCGCTGAATTTCTTTTATTACTTTGCTGGCTGCGGGTTTTTTTTGTTGATTAGGTGGTATTATACCTTGTTTCTGTTGCAAATAACTAGACTTTCCTAACGGTGACTCAAACAAGGTTATAGGATCGATTGAGGAATGAATTAGATTATTATATTGCTTTTTAAAAGCTCGAAATGAAATTGGCAAAAGGGCGTTATACCCGATATTATTCTGTTTGTTACCGGTTATGTCCTGCTTTTCTATCTCCAATACAGTTTCATAGTTATTCAAGAAAGTAGAAGTGTTTTTTGATGTGCTGGATCTTACCCTGCTTGTTAATTTTGTTACTAACTGTGTTTGAATTGCCGGTGAGACGGATATTGATCCTATGCTTTTTGTCCCGGAAAACAAATTTTGATTTTTAACAAGCTTAAATGTTGATCCGCCTCTTGCCGCGGCAGTTAAATTTTTTGGCGCTAGTGAAACCTTACTATTCAAAGGTTGTTTATTAAGCTTTAAAGAATTTTTTCTTTGCCGATTTTTTCTTCGTTTATTTTTTCTGTTATTCGTAAATTGCTCATTTGATAATTCACTTTGGACGTCTTTGTTGTCAGAATAGTTGACAGTACCTTCTTTTTTTTGTGAATTTGAAATAACTACTTTTGTCTGGGTTTGACTGGACTTACTTCTATAGAATGATAAATCAAAGTTGGAAAGCTTTACGTCGATCTTACTGCATGGTGAAGAACTCAATATTTTTGCATCCACTCTGCAAAAAAACTTTAAAGTTAAAACTTCTCTTGTGTCACCGTCCCTATCTTTCTCTTGCATTAGCGACAATACTTGTGGCGTCATGTCAACGCTAGAATCTTGATTGGCTAAAAATTTTAATTTTGTTAACGCATTTATAAACATATTAGTCCATTATGATAGTAAATATATTGATGAAAGTTGGTGTATTAAAATCGTCAATAAAGGTTTTACCTACGTAAAAAACTCTTTTTTGATATCTTTTATTTTTATCATTACTGTCAACAAAAACTCCGGCGTCAACAATATCCAACTTATTCATTGTTGCTCCGGCTGCGTCTTCAAACATTTGAATGACTAAGTTGTTCGCTGCTGATGTTTTTATAAATTTTATTTCTTTTGATTCTTTTTTTGGAGGCGTTATTAAAGGCAGCTGACCGTCAATAATAACTTTCCTACTCTTTCTTTGATTTCGTGCTGCCAGATTGTTTTTAATATTATTGTCTTCGGATACTGAGTAAACGTCAGCATCGTTAAAAATTTGGGTGCCTAATCTTTCTTTAATATCTTCCCAATTTTCCTTAGTTGTTGATCTAATGTCACTATAAGTGCCGTAATTTGTTCCGTCTGTGTTTTTAGGCGGTAAATACTTGAAGTTAGTAAGATGTGTCAACTTAGGATCTAAAAAAAACGGTTCTGCGTTGTTGATATTAATCGTTTCACGATATGGGCTTCCATTAAAAGGCTGACTGTTGTTAATTGTATACGTTAGTTTATTTTGTGTAAGTTCAAAATTATCATTTTTAAGCCTGTCTTCGGTACCAATAAAATAGTTATTTTTAAAATGTCTTATTGCTGTATCTAAAACCGCATTTTGTCCTACCTCAAATTGACTTCCAGTTGCTGCAGACAGGCTTAACTTTTTAGCAACTGACGTGTCTTTTAGGAATATGTTGTTACCTACGATCGATCCTGTGGGCGAAAAATTATAATTAATAAGTTTTCCACTGTCATCTTTCTCTAAGACGATTGAATTTTCCGGGCGATCCATTACTTCAAAGTAAAGTCGCTGTGATATATCATCTTTATGTGCTTTATCATAAAAAGCATTGCAGTCTGATAAAGAAGCAAACTCTGCCCGCAATTTACCAGCGGCCATTTGTCGCTTTCCTTCCTGTGTCACAACCAAGTCTATAAATCTTGTCTTTTTATCTAATATACCCATTTTTTGCCTTTGTTGATAATAACTATTCTCTAACTTAACTTTTCAACTCTTATAGTTGCCAATGCCTGCGATGATTGTGGCACTTCCAAGTGTGTTGCGTTTGCCGTTCCTTTTTTAATTTGTGCTATAATTACAGCACCACCGCCTGCAGTGGTGATTACAGCATTAGATATTAACAATGATCCGGTTTTTGTATTACCACCTGGCACAACACTGTCTTCAAAAGATAACGTTGAAGCACTCCCGCCATCTGACAAATTGAGTGAAAGTACAAATTCTTGTGTTGCTGAATCGCCGTCTTGCACAACTTGCATTGACACAGTGATCGAATACAATGCAGCTGCACCTAAGGTTAAAGCGCCTCCATCATCTGACGCTACTACGTTAGTATTGGTAACCATGGCACCCGTAAAAGGCACATTAAACTGTCCAATATTACTATCTTCTCTAGAAACTGGGACATTGGAACCAGAGTTTCGTACTTGATAAATTGCAATTGCTGCGCCGGCGCCGTCTGCACCATCAGATCCATTAGAACCGTTTGTGCCGGCGATTGCTTTTGTCAAAGTCTGTGTTAATGTATAATCTGATGTCACGCCTAGGCTATTTTTTACTCTAACAACATGTTCGATTGTGGCAGTTGTTGCTGAAATGCTAGAAGCATCGGCAATTGTTGCACTACTTTGACCATTAGTCTGTGAAATACTTCCTGCTGTTATACTTGAACCGGTGGCAGTAACAACAAACCACCTACTGTTAGAACCTAAAGTAGTATCTACGTTTATTGCTGATCCGTTCTCGTGAACTTTTATTGTTGCGCCTGATGCTGTATAACTAGATACTGTTCCATTGCTAGCAGCAGGAAGTATTACTGACATCGGATCTAAAGAAACAACCACACCTGAACCTGCTGCTCCATCGTCTCCATCGTCTCCATTACTTCCATTTGTACCTTTTTTAATTTTTTGGACAGTAAAACTACGTGTCATAGTTTGGGTACCTGCAGCTGTTGTTATTTTTACAGGTATAGCGACAACAATATTATCAAAGTCTGTATTGCTGCCATCCTCGTGTTCTGCCAAGCTAGTAATTCTTATTTGTGCATCGTTGCTTACTGTTGTCACTGCTAATTTTAACCGATTGCCACTATTTGCACATGTGATGTCATATGACGTGTCTCCTTCTGAAGCAGCATTTGTGACTGTCAATACTGTTCCATTGTCTGTTGTAGCTGTCATACTGTCTGTAACTATCTTATAAGTATTGTTAGACGGGTTGCCGGACTCATTGTGACCTGCGAATGTTACGTTTGTCGCGCCGACATTTGCATCAATTTTAGTAAAAGCTAAATTAGATATATCAGCATCACTTAAATCGCCTCCATCGTCAAAGGCGCCACCTGTTGGATCAGTACCTATTGTCACTACTGTTCTAGTCAAGCTAACATTAGGGGTATCGTTTCCGTTACTTCCACCTGAACCGGTACTACCTGTGTCTCCTGTTGTCCCTTTTTTTATTTTTTGGACAGTAAAGCTTCTTGTGATTGTTTGAGTACCTGCTGCAGATGTTATCTTTATAGGTACATCAACTAATACACTATTAAAGTCTGTATTACTTCCGTCTTCGTGTTCAGATAAGTAAGAAACCCTAAGTTTTGCATCACTGCTATCTGATGATACTGCCAACTTAAGCCTGGTTGCCGATGCGTTTGCACATGTTAGATTGTATGCTACGTCATTTTCTCCACTAGCGTCATTTGTTATTGTCAGAGAAGTTCCATTATCAGTTGTAGCTGTTACATTGGCTGATACTATTTTATAATTATTACTAGCAGGGTCTCCCGATGCATTGTGTCCAGCAAACGTGACGTTTGTTACACCTGCATTAACGTCTATTTTTGTAAACGCCTGTTGTGATATATCAGCATCTGCTAGATCATTACCATCATCTAGTGCGCCACCAGTGTCATCAGTATTTACAGGAATTACAGATCGAGTAAAAGAAGCGTCTGGTGTTGCAGGGCCGGCAGAACCTTCAGATCCAGCTGTAGCTGATATTGTTACTTGCCCATTAGAACCTGACACTATGCCTATGTTTGACCCGGCAACAAGATAAGATAATCCCTGTCTAGTATGGTGAATCGACCCGCTGATAGTTGAGTTAAATATATCGTTCTTTAATCCTACCTGGAGTGTGTTTGGATATATTAATTTTTCAACGTTCCCAAACGTGTCTGTTTTTTTGTAATATTCTGTTTTTTTAGCTTCTATTACTTTCTTTTGTTTGATTTTCTTACCCATGCTTAGATAACCTCAACAGCGGATATAGAATAGGTTCTATTAGTTGGTGTGTTGTTATCAAAAAACGGCAACGATGACGTTGCAAATAAGCTAATATTCGAGCTCTGAAATGATTCGTATGCTGTTCCGTCTACATCGCTGGGTTTAATTAGACTAAATTTTCTAAAGTTAAGGTTGACTTCGTCATAATCGTCCTCAACAAAATTTACCCTAACAGCAGGCGACACAACTACCCGAGAACCTCGCTGAATCACTCTTTTAGACTTACTATCTAATCCCTGCCTTACTAAATCAGAAAAATGGCCATAATGTTTAGTACTATAGTAATACTTAGGCGACCCACCTAACTTAATAATCTGGGCGGGTGTTACTCCACTCATATATGTATAATTTTGTGAGCTTCCATACGAACCGTATGGCGAAGTTGTGTCACTCCCGTTTAAGATTGTTGAGTCGCTATAAACTCTTTTTAAGTCTGCTAGATTCGTAAATGCCTGTATTTGTTGAATGAAGCCGTTTGCTGGGCTTTTAGGCCCAGTGACAGCATCAAAATTCGAAATAAATAATAACGGATTTACACTTGAGTCACCCAGTATACTGACGTTATTTACACTGAATGTACTATTAAATCTGGAGTTGACTCTTCGTACCGGGTTTTTACCAACATTCCAAAGAAGTTGGGTGCTGTTTGTTGTATTTTCATCAGGTGGTGGTGAGATTATGCTACCAATAACATACCCTGTCACAAAATCTTCTGTACCTGCCGGGGCTGACTGAGCGGCAAACATAAATTGATCGCTTATACTGCCAGTCATTTCACCATGTGTTGCGATCTGCCACTGGTCTATTACAGGTTCATTACCAATAACTTCATGTATCGCATTAGATGTTAGATTTTGATTCAACCCTTCGTGAAATTCTTTCCCGTTCTTTACTAGCGATCCAAACATTTTTAAATTACAACTCTGGACTTTTATTGAATTTGGTGCAGGACCTGGAGTACCCAGTGGATATCTAAGATCACGTGGCATAGGATACTGCCAACCGAAAATAATGTTATCTTCAGGAAAGATCAAATAAGGAGAATCAAAAACTAGTTTTTCATTAACATTAACTGCTTTAACCGTATTTGATGCTGATACGATTAATTTTTCAACGGGCGATTTAATATTTGTATTAGTTACACCATTAACAATTGTCCGACTAGCGCCATCCAAGCTTTTTGCTCTAGACTCATTAGCGTTTTCTAATAAAATTAAAGTTTTTCCGCTGGTTGATGCCGGTTCATTATTATGAACTACTACAGAAAGAACATCAGAATGACGTGCTGCTACCCGCGACGGAAACTTTAGAGTATCTTTAATTGTAAAAGAATTGTCGGATTCCGCGTCTGCAATTGTCCTTACTGCAAAGCCATCCTTAACTAGTCCTGAGTCGAGTATATCGTTCATCGTTATTTTTGAATCAACTAATCTATCAGGTGTTCCTCCACTATCAGTGCTGGCTGTAACAAATAAACTATATTGACCATATGTTATCATTTCTCTCGAATCGTACACCTTGGTTTCGACGTTGCTCCCGGGAGTAAGCTTAACTGTCTTAGGGATTGGCTCATTTATAGCCCCAGGGAATCCTAGTGTACCGGGGGTCTGTGTAGTGTAGGCGTTTACAGAAGCTTCATTCTTTTTTGTTGTTTGTCTAAGCAAGAAGAATGTAGGGGTAATGATTTTAAGCCGACGAATCTCGTATTCAGCACCACCTGGCTTAGTATCAATTGCAGTTGTTGTGTACGCGTCAGCATCAGCAGCACTACCGCCAGGTGCACTTGTTCTTGTGCCGGGGACTGTGAACTTAATATCAAAGTCTAGACTTAGTTTTTCTAAAAGGAATGGCTTTGTTATACCTAGCTTGCTTGCTTTTATATGTTGTCCAGATTGGGCGTGATATTTAGCTGCGTTTGGAAAACCAAATGAAGATATTGGTAAATTTGCGTATTCAAACGCTTTAGGTGACTTAAGTATGAATTCACCTACACCACCTTCAACTATAGAGTCTAGTCCCGGGCCGAATCCTGCGCACGACCCGGTTATATTGTCATAAAGATGGGCGTGGGCTGCTTGTTTACTCCCATGATTACCCCTGTTGTCCCGGAGTGGTTGTCCTATTTCCTCCCACTTCTGTAGATTAAAATTCCAGTATGATAGCAATATTTGGCCATCATCATTACTTAAACCAACAGCTGCATTTGTTCCTGTTCTTACTAAACCTGTCCCTAATATATCGCTAGTAGAAGGCTTCATCTGGTAATTAATTATTGTTTTTGATGATAAGGGTCTACTAAAGCCAGGTATTAATGATTCAGATGTTCCGCGACTATAGAAACTCGTATTATTATTTTCAATTACCGTTTCTTCATTAAACGGTTTTATAACACCCCTATCAATACTTTGTTTATTGTCTGTAATTCCTGCAACGGAAGATCCGGAGGAAATTAAATTATTGCCGGTAAAGTTTGGTGTTGCCAAACTTTTATTTAGATAATGAATTGATGCTTTATCTTGTGTGCCCAAGTGAGGATAAACTACTTGCTCATCTCGAGAAACAATATCAATGTTACCAATTGCCCAAACTGATATATTGGTATCGCTTATAGACGGTTGAATAAATCTTATATAGATGGGTTCATTAAAGCCTGAATTGGAAAAATCACTCGGGTCTAGCTTAACGTTCAAAACAGGCTTAAACTGTTTTTCTGTGGAAGTTGCACCTACACCAAAGTTTTTCTCTTTCAAACTAGACAAACTGGTTACTAAAAATGTATTAGTTTCCTCATTAATGAACAAGTTGTTTGTTGTTCCTAAGTGACTATTTTTTAATTCAATGTCAGACCAACTGGTTCCGTCGACGCTTCCTTGAATTTTAAAAACATCAGAGTCCTTACCTTCCCCTAGATTTAACTTAAATCTAGATAATGCACCGGTGTTTCCGTAGGGACCTTGGATTAAAGTAAAGTTTAAAGTGGGATTACCGACTTTATTTCTTGTTTTTATCCATCGACCGTCAACGTCTCCGATACCACCTAAAACAACAGCCCCTTTTGATATCTCTAAGTCACCCTTAGGATCAAATTCTTTTTTGATTAAAACATCGCTTGATGAAGTCTCCCAAAGCCTGCTATTGACTGCTTGTGAATATTTTTCAAATTGTTCAATGGTAAAGGTATCAGTTAGTTTATTTCCAAATTTAACTGCCTTAGCATCGTCAAAGGCATTGATTGGTGTTATACCAGTATTTTCTTTCCTGTTCATTCTGGGTATTGTCGGGTACGTAGCAGAACAATTGTCTAGTTCTCTCAAGATAGTTCGTGGCGGATTGTTTAGATATCCTGAACCTGTTACATAACCTCTAGTTATTCCACTTCCTGTTAAAAATATTTTTGGCATTACTTTTTCAACCCCCCAAAAGCAATTGAGTCTGTGCCCATAACATTGCTATTACCATATATTAACCCGCAAGTTGCTGATTTAAAACGTGTGCCTATTTCACTAATACTATTACGTGAACTAGATAAAAAGTTTTGCATTGTGGCTGTTTTAAAACTATAACTATTATTAATGTAATCAATGCCATCATCGAAAGGTTGAATTTTGTATTTTTGGTCATCAATAAAACCTGGCATTGGAAAACTATATCCCGAGCTTCCCGTTACACCTACTTTGGCAAAACTGTGACTGCTAAATTCTATTTCTTGGGAATCTAGAAAAAACTCGCGGGTACCGTTTTTAATTTCATACTTACTACTTATTTCAACAGCACCCTTTTTCGAATTCTCAACCCCTGCAGATTGTAGGCTTCCGTGGCACCCATAAACGCTTATATCTGAGTTACTTAAATTAACCAAAGAGTGTCTAACTTCAAAGACATCAATTGCACCATCGTTGCTAGGATGTGAAGGATCAATAAACTGATCTAAGTTTCTTCTTGCGTTGTGTACAAATGGATAAGCAAAAACTGACTGCTTACCAATCAAATCTGCAGGAACCATCTTTGAAAAGTCGCTAAAAGGTATTAACGTAAAACTTTCATCGACAGTTTTGTAGTGCATTCCCATGCCAAAGTTATTAAAAGAAGCAAAATGATTAATTTTATCTCCGTCCGATTTCTCAAAAAAGCCTTCTGGTGATATTCGAATCATTGGTCGAACGTTTGTTGACCCGCCGAATTGACGGAATGATTTAATATTTTTTCCTGTTCTATACCCGTCGAAAGTCGACATGTTTATTTGTTCAGCCGGCTCACCATTTTGGAAAACTGTTACATTACCTAACCTTACGCCGCCTACTGTGTCTGTTGTTTCAAAATTAGTAGATGTCGGTGTAGCTATTATATTTGGTGATCCCATTCTTTGGGTTGCAGCAGTATTAGCTGGGTTTGGCAAACTTGATGTTGTGTATATGTTTTCACCTGAAGCACCGGTTAAATAAACTAATGACGGTCGTACTGCAGAAGGCACGCCATCAATAAAAAAGTTGTTAGTAAAAATAGACATAATTTTCCTTTTAGTATTTTTTCACTTTGGCTACAAACTGCGACAAGAGAATGTCACCCCTGTTTCCGTCCCGCTCGCCTGACTTCATATATATTTCATCATACAAGTATCTAAACCTGTTTCTTTCTAAGATGTTTGACTCGTAAATAAAGTTAACGCCTAGAAAGTTAGTTGTCCTAGGAACAATTGAATATATTACATCTGTGAATGAGTCGTCAATCCACTTAAACAAGTCTCTGTATTTTTTCAAGTCTAAAACTTCTATTACATTATTAAAATAAACCTCTCTTAAGTGACGAAGTTCACCGTAAGTTTCACCAAACAAAAGGTTGGGGTGTCCTAAGGCGTCATCAAGAGGATCAAAGTCATTAAACATTTTAAGAATATTTTGATTAAGACCC
>Ga0222717_10003880_pt1 | contig 11130 bp, 15 predicted proteins | sample C33_18DmetaG_FD_165053 | JGI IMG/M metagenome (GOLD analysis project Ga0222717, IMG submission 165053) | Estuarine water microbial communities from San Francisco Bay, California, United States - C33_18D | ecosystem: Environmental > Aquatic > Marine > Unclassified | place: USA: California...
TTCTTTCGTCCTGACACATTACAGATACAGCCGCAACCTTCATTCCCATATCATACATAGTCTTAGCGTTCTTGAGCTTCTCACAGTTCATGTCTCTCACTGTACGACCAGCAGAGATACCAAGTATCTGTGTTTGCACAGCACCAGCTACACCTACAGTACATAGGTCACTATTACTTGCACTTATCTGTGGTGATATAGCAGAAGGTGGTGGACTATTGATTGTAGTTTCCATAGATCCATTAGAAGTTATTGTACTGTTAGTGTCGGTCTTAATTGTATCGTCAGCATATACAGTACTACCAATTAGTAGGGTAAGTAGTATAAGTAAGTGTTTCATTTTCTCTCCACGAGTCTATCTAACTTTTCCTCTATTCTATCAAACTTGCTCATTATTTGACTAAGCACTTGATTTGAGTCAACCTTAGTGACATACTCTTCTCTAGTTCTGTTTAGTAGTATACGTAATCTACTTAACTCTATCACATAACCCCTTAGTACAAAGCCAATAAAACCAATACCTAAAGTTAATACACTACTCCACAGGTCAGTCATTTCCATTATCTCAGTTCCGCCCATTTTGCAAAAGAGCCAACTATTTTGTAATAGTGTTGGTCAGGAATAACTGCGGAAACGTGGGTAAAGTCACCACCAGCAATTATTCCATCTAACCCTATATACGTAGTTCCATCTGAAGATACTTGAAGAGGTTGTGATTCAGAACCATTCCAGTTGGACATAATAGCTACCATAATTGGTCTACCTGTAAGGTTTCTGTAAGGTGTATTATTTGACCTCCCTGACGAAGTAAAATCTTGCCAAGTTTGATTTACTCCAAAAGCGTTAGCGTCATAGTAAGTTTCTATAGCACTAGTAAGTTTAGCTGGAGATATTAAACTCTCAATTATTCCTGTACCTGTATTCCAAGCACTTGCTAACTGATCTCCTAGAAGACCAGTCGTTGATCCACCTGATGTAACTAGGTTAGTGTCGTTTAGTATAGAAATTACACCTGTTGATTGGTTTATATAGATAACATCTATCCAAGTACTATCAGTCTCATCTCTCATCTTAAGTAAGTTATTGGTTGTATCGTACCAAAACATATTAGCATAAGTTGTTGAGGGGGCGCTAGACCCACTGTTATTACTAGCAAGAGCTTGCAATCCATTGTTTATATCAGATCTTGCGTTACTAGCAGTCTGGTTAGCTATAGAAAAGTCATGTTGTGACATATATTAGTACTCCACTGTGGCACTAAGTGCCGATATATTAGGGGTTATTTTCGGGCCTGTGTTAGACAGGGTTGCTCTAAACTCTACATACCTACCTACTAACTCTCCAGAAGCATCTACAAAAGATTCACTACTTAAGTTACTCACTGTGTCTGCGGCTCTAGCTTCTACTATAACAGCATAGTCAGAGAACCCTGCATCTTCATCAGTCCAAGTATCGAAGTTATTAGGCCAAGTATCCCAGTTGTTAGGTATATCGTCCCAGTTAACTTCACCATTAACAGCGTCTTGATGTTTACGAGATACTGTAACAGCATACGACAGTCTAATTGTACGAGGTGTACCTACATCAAAGTAACTACTTCCCCCGTGATCGAACTCGTAGACCCCAGTGGAATTTGCATTAGCAAAGCTAGTCATAAATAATTTACCGCCAGAGACAGTAAGGTTAGTCTTAGATCCACTAAAACTTGTGCTTTCTGTATCTGTATCAGATTGACCTAGGGTTGGTAACTCGGAAGCAGAAATAACAACAGCAGTTGCTGTAGTACTCTCGTTTCCTGTTTTATCTACAGACGACACAAAGAACTTACCAGCAAGGGCAGGGAAGGAAACAGACGTAGCTGGTCTAGCAACCTTTTCTACCTTTACTAAAGTAGAAGCATCTCCAAAGTTAGCTGAAGAGTTTGATGAGTAGTGTAGTTTATAGTGTGATAAATCTAAGGCGGTAACTGGCGACCAGTTAAAGAAGGCAGTACCCCCCGATAGTAAATGGGTTAAGTTAGTAGGTGCAGAAGGTGGTGTAATATCATGTGTTACATTAAAGGTAGTTGTAATTGTGTCACCTTTGTAACCAAGAGCATTAACAGGTGTGACTGATATAGTATAGTTTATAGGTGGCTCATTTACTTGAGGGGCATCTATACCTACTACTTCAAATCTACCTGCTGTATTACCTCCATTAACAAGTATAGCTTGACCCACAGATTTAAATACTGTGTCACTTGTCTTCTTATACTTAACTATAACAGATTCTACACGTTCTATTTCATTTGACGTTGCTTCTATAACAAGGACATTAACAACACTCTCATTAACTTCTCTGTACTCTTTACTCACAGTAACACCAACATTTGGTACGTCATAGTAAGGCAATAGTGTAGTATTGTTATTTATAATATCTTGTTCATCTGATTGATCAAAGCCAAAAGCAGAAATACTACTCTCTCTTAAAGTCATAGAGACTCTTAAGTCACCCTCTTCTACATTAGGAGAGAGTCTCCAATCAGTAACTTCAAATGTCTTCTCATTACCTGCTGTCCAACCATATCTGTCGTTCCTAAACTTAATAAAGTCACCAACCTCAATGTCTAGAGCATTTAACCCAAACTCTGCACTAAGGGTAAGTTGCTCACGGTTCCTATATAACATCTGCTTTGCAAGTCTTTGGGCGGCTATAGGATTAGTAGTGTAAGGTAGAGCTAGATCTAATACAGATTCAATACCTCCATCTTCATCGAGAAAAACAGAAGAGTTAATCTGAGGGTAATCAGTGCTAATGTAACCTCCGTCACGGTCTACAAATGTACCTCTTACTGCATTAAAGTTATTTGCTATAGACATTTTAGTATCTAGTGAAATTCCACTTCTAAGGTCGTCTAACGTAAGTATCTTAGTAGGAGCAACAAAAGCACCAGCAAACAGTCTCCAAGCTCCCGCACCCCAGAATAAAGTTCCCCCTAATGAGGTCATCATTTCCCGTAGTACAGAACCAGAGTTTTGACTTGCTTGCACTATACCGTTAACAGTATATTGTCTTGAGCTATCAGATAGTATTGTAGTATCTTCACATATAGAAGCCGCTTCCTCAAAAGTAGCATAATCAATACTACTATCTTCTAAGCCATATTCAGAAGTTATAAAATCTCTTATTACCCAAGCGGCGTTATCAGTCCAAACAGGAGTTTGGGCCACACCGTTAATTGTAGTTACTACCTTCTTACCTTTTACCACAGCAGTTACTGTAGGCAAACCATTAGAGAAAATATCTTTATCATATTCAAACCTACAATAAATGTAAGCTATACCTTTACCTACAAAATCAGGTGTTAAACTGGCAACCTCGCTGTGTAAAGTTGTAGCTAAAGATTGTGTAGAGTTGGCAAAAGAATCATTAGCACTTGTTTGACTTCCATCGTGTATATATATTTTAATCTTGTTACCCCAAGTACCAGTAGTAACATTTTCGTTAGTCATTTGTACTATAGCTTCGTTAAGATATATATCTTCTATACTATCTATCTCATGTCCAGCTAAGGATATTATCTGGTGTAGAACCTTGTTATTACCACCAGTAACTTCGTGGAAAGTAATTGTGCCACCTTTTCTAGCTTTACCATAAACAAACTGCATAGGAGCTAGGGGGCTTTTGTCGTTAACCTGTAGTCCTTGAGAGTTATTAGGGTTCTGGTCAGGCTTTGGGGTTAAAGCAGTTATTAAGGCTGTCGTTACCATAGTCAGGGCAACGTAAGTTAAAGCATAAACTGTATAGTAAGTAGCGGCAGACGCTGATGCACCCACTATAAAAGTTGTAATAGCTGATACTGGATCTTTAGGTGCTACTTCATGTATATTTCTATGTCGTAATACGTTAAAAGGAGTGTTGTGTTTATTTATTGACATACCCAAGCACTTTCTACATCTTCAATGTTTAATCTAATTAGACCTTCCCTATTAAGGAAGACAGCCCTAGAGCCGATGGAAATACCGAGTGCTACACCAGTTATCCAGCGACACCCTTTCTTAGTTGTAACAAGACTACCAAACGTAGGTCGCTCAACTCTAGTTAGTTTAGTAGACAAACCTTCGTATAAGTTACTAAAACCAAAGTCGTCTCTCATACTTCTTGGCCCTTTAGGGTGTACGCCATTACTTTGCATGTACATACCTTCCCAGTCATCAGCATAACCTACACCGTACATAGCTCTAAATGCACCGTTAGTAAAAGTAAAACAATCATGTACACCCCACTCAAAGGGTAGGTCTATGACTTTATCTAAGTAAGAGTTTAATTCTACTTTCCCCATATTAATGTTTGATCTTGCATTGACTGTACGTAAGAGAAGAAAGTATCTCCATCGTATCGGGATTGATGATTTTCATTTGTATATCTCCAGCCGCTAGGTCGTTCTAGCTCTATTAATTTACTCTCTACTGTTAAGTTAATTGTACTTGACTCTGCTTCATCAACTATAGTCATCTTGTCCATCTTACCAGAGAATATTTCTACAACAGATGAATCACTTTGTTCGCCTAAGTACAACCTCATTACTCTTCTTTGATAAGGCTCTTGTAGGGCTAGAGAAACTATAGAGACAGGTATTCCTGATAAAGTTAGATCTACAGACTTAGCGGATAGATCTCCTACTTCTTCTAGATCACCAATAGTAAGTAAATTACCTGTACCTGTAAATACTTGATTACTGCCTTGTACATTAATAGTTCTATCACCAATACCAGTCCACATACGTAGAGGACCAATCTCTGTGGTATTACCGTACACATCTATAGCAGTTCTACTATCAAACATAAGTTCTACAGCGAAGTAAGGTTTTATACTATCTCCAATAAGAGCAGACAGTAGTGAGGAAGGTATCGCTCTACTCATCCTACTACCTCCATTGCTCCAAAGGATATACCAAAGAAACTTGCGTTGTTAACCGACCAAGAAGTCTCGTTAGCTGATAACCTAAAGACCCCAGCGGAATTAGTTAGGTTAGCTGATACACTTGATCTAGCTTTCCTTAGCTTAGGCCATATCTCTAATGTACCATCTCCAGATTGATCTTGTAGTACTTTATGTAGAGTAGAATCTGCGGCAGTACCTAGTTGTATATAATCACCAGCTTTAAGTGTACCAGTCATAGTTACAGCCACAGAACTAGCACCTACAGCACCTGTTATAACAGCAGACGTTGCAGTACCCCTCACAGTCTTAGCTGAGGGGTCGTTAAGTAGGAATGTACCTGTCATACCCTTTAAGCTCATCAGGAAGCTAATCCAAGCCTCTGCATCGTCTCTATTCAAAGGTGGTAAACTAATATCAGCTTCCCACATTTGTCCATCATAAGATTGTGTCTGTTGCTTATAAGTAAAAGGAGACATAGATACAGCAACTGTATTCTTAGCTCTTAGTTCAATACTAGCCATACCAATGTTAGTAGGTAAAGCAAGTGGGTAAGAAATAGCCATTATGCCATCGCCCTTCCATAGCTACCACCACGTCTTTTAGCATCTAGTACTGCACCTTTAGCACTGTCTGCAATCTGTGGCATCATTTGTCGTATCTCAGCACGTACAGTTTGTTGTACTCCTGTAGATACATTTATGTTTTGTACGATAGTAGTTTCACCACCAGTTCCACCAGAGTTAGGTGTTATAGTACCTGCCATAGCAGGGGTGAATACTTCTGGTCCACGTTCTCCAACAATATACTTACCTCCAGCGGAAACTGGACCACCATTAGCTTTTGGCTTGAAAGAACCTGCTGGTGCTGGACCTGTTCCCCCTATTGCGCCTGTAATCATACCTGTAATTTGTTGTACGACATAGATACGATATAACTCTTTTATAATATCTACTGCCATAGCTTTGAAGGCATCCTTGACAGATTTAGTTCCGTCTATCATAGACATCATAGCAGTTTCTATTGAACTTGAGAGAGCGTCACGAGCCATGTCAGCTTGTGTCTTTAGTTCCTTTAAACTATTCTTACCTTCTTTAGCGGCGAACTTAAAATACTCACCTAAGTTAAAACCTTCTATGCCTTCGAAAGCGTCTAGCATACCTTGGAAAGCCTCTAGAGGTGCAGTAACATCTGCATTTACGTCCCTAAGAGCTTCGGCTAAAATCTGTAGTTCTGCGGTTGTCTCTGCTATTTGAGTTGAACTATTCTCAGGTATCATATCGCTACCTGCTGTCATACCCTCACTAAAAGCATTACCTATAGTTTCACCAAAGCTAAATGCCGCACCTTTACCGTACTCTTTCTTAGTACCCCAAAGGCTTTCCATATCAAACGTAGGTAGTTCAAACTTCTTAGGTAGTTTATTATTAATAGCATATATCATTTTGTTTATACCTGACAGTAGAAGCTCTACTATAGATCTAAATGTGTTAGATATAAAACCTTTACCTCCCACTAAGTACTGTTTAATCCTATCAATAATATATTTCCAACCTTCATATAGAGCATAGAAAGTACCAGTTGCGTATTCAAGTATAAAGCCAAAAGCATCTTTCACTGGATCTGGTAATAAATCCATAACCTCTAAGAACTTTATGTAGAACTTTTTTGTCGCCATTTGGAAGTTTAGATTAAAACTCTCTACTATAGAACCAGCTCTACCAAAAATCTCTTTGTATACACTAGGCATATAACTTAAGTAAGTAAAGAAGTATGCTAAACCTGTAATCATACCATTAAGTAGACTTGCGAATATACCACCTACCCACTTAAAGGCATCACCTATAGCTTCAAAAGCTGGAGCCGCTGGTTCCATTAACTTCTTAAGGTCTGCGCCTATTCCTTTAAAGTCAAACTGTAGCTCTTTACCTGCGTTCTTAGCTTTAATGATAGCTGTACCGATAGCTAATGCCGCACCAGCTATAGCACCAAACGCACCAAAGATACCAAGTAACTGTGGACCCTGTTGACCCAAAGCAACCATAGCACTTGTACCATTCTGTACCTGAGCCGCAAAGTCACCTACTTGGAAACCTGCTTGTTGTATACCCATAGTAAATCGTTTACTGTTCTTAGTAAGTCTACCTTGCTGTATACTTGCTCTACCTACAGCTTTACCCATACCCCTAATTCTATTAGTACCCTTAACAACTTCGTCAGAGTTTACTCTTATTTTCATATCATCCATCTGAGGTCATAATCCTTATGTATACTGAGTCTAATAGTTTTATAGTTTGTACTTCTCTAGCATCTAGAGGTGTGCCAGTTAATTCGCACCAAGACTTTATGTCTGTGTAGGAAAGTGAGTTTGGTCCACTGAAACCTGCCGACCTACCCTGATTAATAGATAAGAAGTAAGTCCACAAACTAGATAGAATATCAGGCAGTCTTGGACCATTGAGTTCTTCTATCTCTCTACCTAGTTGCTTCTCTACTTGCTCTAAGTGTTCTCTCATAGATTTACCGTCTTCATTAGGCTTTGCTAACTTAAACTGATGTTCAGCAAAAGATAGCAAACGTTCTGTTAGACATTCGTAAAATCCACGCTGTCAGCAAGAGCTTCTTCTATCTGAGCTTTAGCCCAAGGTAGATCTATATAAATCTCTTTAGCTTTTTCTATAGTTAACTCTGGTTGCTCACCATCATAGGTGATGTTCCAACTCTTAGTTACTTTAGCCATATGTAATATAGCACTAGCTTCTAAGTCTTCAGCAGTAACCTGCATCCTACCTGACTTTTCCATACGCTTAAGTTTAATATTTGTTTGTCGATGTACTTCTGCTTTATACTCTTTAGTGTGAGTAGCATACATAACAATAGACATCTGTGTACCATCTTCATTCATAAGAGGCTCATCAGTAGATGGGTTGTGTATAAGCACTTCAACAGTGTCAGTCTTTGGTGTTAAGTCTTTTAAATCCATATCGAGTTTCCTTATCGAGTTCGGGTTAATAAATGGGGAACGTCAGACCCGACACCAACGTCCCCCCACTCTAGCTAGAGTATTCTTTACGAGCGTGTAATACGCAAGTTAGTAGCTTCTGTTGGGTCACGTAAAGCGACAAAGCTAAGATTTACTATTCTACTTGTAGGACCTTCTACGCCTACATCAGCACTATTTATTTTACATCTAGGGAAGAAGAACTCCATAGTGTTTGGTGTGCCAGCATTGTCACCTACAGTAACCTTAAGAGGTGTTTCTGTTTCATTGACAAATCTATTGATTAGTGAGGCATCCTCAAAGTAAGCTGAAAGAGTACCTTCTACTACAGCGTTACCTACTTCTAATGCAGGTGCGCTATCGTCACCAACAACAAATGTAGGAGCAAAACTGTTAGTTAAAGTAAAGTCCATAGCTGTAACTATAGCTGATGTTGATCCACCTATTTCTAAGTCACCTGAGTAAGAGTCAAATGGTGAAGCTCCAGAAGCGGCATCTTGTGTTTTCTCTGTAGCACTCAAAGTCATGCTCTTACCAACTAAACCAAATGTACCTGTTACCATAGCATTAGGTGCTAACGATACAGCTAGTGAGTTGACTGAACAACCTGTAAACAATCTAGCTTGGTCGATGTCAGCGGCATAGTCCTCGATGGAAAAATACTTTGGTGTTGTACCAATTTTAAGTACGTTTGTAGACCATGCACTTAACATAGCAGACTCTAGTAGTTCGTCGAAGTCTCCATCTCGAAGATCTCCTACAATGTCTCCAGCTACTTGACGGTTGCCGTGACGGTCTACTCTAGACATACGGTCAGCTTGAATGTCAGTACCTTCAACACGATCTTTAGTCATGTTAAGTGAATGGGAAGTGAAAGGTAAGTTTTGGAAGTTACCAGCAGGTGTCGTACCGAAAGTTGTTTCAGTAATGTATGACAGACTGGAACGTGAACCCTGTGCAAAGGCCATATTATATTCTCCTATAGAATTATTTGTAAGCGTACCAACCTATATTGACAGGTACTAAGAACCAAGGACTATCAACTAAAGCCTGATCTGCTTCAGCGTAATCTATAGATACTGTTACGTTGTTTGTTGTAAAAGATGAGGTAGCTTCAAACGCAGTCATTACGTTCTCTGCTATAGTTTCAGCGGCAGATGGTCCATTACCTTCTGGTGCATAACAATTTATAGCAAAGATGCCATCATATCTCTGCTGAGGATTTAAGCCCCTTACGGCTGGCCTACGTGAAGTGGGCAGGTAATCTACCTTTATATAGCTAGTGCCAGTTGTAGGTACATAAGGAACGTTCTCGTAAGCTATTTGAGGTACGTTAGATATATTAGCTAACTGTACTTCTAGGATAGACCTAATCTCTTTGTGTATATTAGCCATATATTTTCCTTAACTTATTAAAGATACGATACCCGTATTTATACTCAACATCTCTAGCGTATCTAGAACCATTTAGTAGTGTAACTGTAGGTCCCCTGTTTCCTTTTGTGTCGTCTAGAGAAGCTATAATCCTTGATACATCTCTATTTAGAGTTGCAATAACTTGAGAACCAACAGCTTCTGGACTTACATTTCTTGGTCTACCTTGAGAAGAAACAGATCTTATTCTACCTACTGAACCAGACATAACAGAGAATGACTCTAAGTAAGAACCAGAATCCACAGCACCTATCTTACCACTATTCTTATTTGTAGCTGTCAAAGTATATCTGACTGTATCAAAAACTAATCCATACAGTACATCTTCTGCTGTATCCATTATGGAATTTTGTATTCTGTCTAGCTTTCTGTACAGAGATTTATTTACTGTTATCTCCATTACTCAGTTACCTCACAGACGTAACAAACTGCTACTCCAGATGAATAGATAGTTCTAACTCTAACGATAGATACATCGTCACCTCTACCAGATATAATATCTTTGTCTGTAGGTATTGCAGGTAATCCAAGGGCAGGTATTACACAACTGCGAGTACCACGAGTTATGTCGTTTAGTAGAACGCCCTCTTGTACATTATACATATAGGCAGTTATTTCATATTCTTTAACTGTACTAGAATATTCACCAGTACCAGCATTGTAAGAACCAGCAGTAGTCTTCTTCAGTATTAAAGTACTACCATGACGTTGTACCAGTTTAAGTAAATTGTACGCTTGCATGTGACATCCCTATTCGTAATCAGTAGTTTCTGCGTCTATCTTAAATTGATCCTTGTTGAACTCTGGTCTAACTCGATTAGTATTTGCTCTTACACCCTCCACAGTGGAAACAGAAATACCTCCAGCAGAAATACCTAAGCTACCACCTAGTTTAGTTCCTTGATACTCTAGTGTATCCGCTAACTTAGTGTAGTGAGCTTGTAGTTGTGATGAGGCTTCTTTTAACGCACCGCTGATCTCTAAATCAACAGACCGAGAGTACTTAGCCGCTATAGCTCTACATAACCACCCACCAGCTTTATATACGTTGTTGTTAGCTTGAGCTAAGGCGAATGAAACTTCTTCATCTTGTACTTGTTTATCATTTAGATCTGTATCGCCGATTAACAACCTAGTAGAGTTTAGTCTACCTAGTGCATCAGTTATATTTAGATTTCCTTCGTCGTAGCTCCAAGCCATTAGTCGTTCTCCAACTCTCCATAATTTCTACGCCAACTACGGAGTAAACCGCGTTGCTTCTCTAGTATCTTAGACTTCTTACACTTCTTACGAGTAAACTCTGCGTGGGAATTAGTCTTAGCTTTTACTTTAGCATTGATCGTATCTACCAGTACACCTAGTGATGCGACATCAAGTACTTCTAGTCCGTCCCCAACCTTAGCTTTAATCTCTAGGTCAGAGTTATGATGCAGAAAGTTATTGTTGTATAAGGTCTGAACAACGTCACTAGAGAGAGATAACTCTTTCCAAGGGTAATGTTCTGATCTCTTCCAATCTCTTCCTCCACCATTAAATTCTTGTTTTATAAATACGGGTCTATCAAACTGAAATGGTATCATATCGGGTTCTCCTTAATAAAAGAGGTGAGGACACTTAAGCCCTCACCAAATGATTTGTATAGTTTTATGCTATAGCTGTGTTAAAGAATACACCTAAGTCAGCACCAGTGACTTTCATGTCGTAAGACATTTTAACTTGGATGTGTTCTGCAACCTGTTGACGCTTAAGAGCATCGTCTGAGTATGACTCAACTG
>Ga0222717_10003884_pt1 | contig 11117 bp, 11 predicted proteins | sample C33_18DmetaG_FD_165053 | JGI IMG/M metagenome (GOLD analysis project Ga0222717, IMG submission 165053) | Estuarine water microbial communities from San Francisco Bay, California, United States - C33_18D | ecosystem: Environmental > Aquatic > Marine > Unclassified | place: USA: California...
TGTGGCGGAAAATAAATAATTAAATAAGTATTTTACTAATTTCAATAAAATATTTATAGCAATTTAAATCCTTATCTAAATTTTAAAAAAATTATATAATATATATATAAATGAGTTTTACAAATCTTAGTTATGATAAAGGGGCTTACACTTCAGTATTAAATCAATCCGTTGGTCCAGGTGTTTATAGACTTGGAGAACCCAACACAAACTGTGGTGAAAATTCCCAATGCTATCCTTACCCTCCAACTGTTAGACTTCAAAGACAAGGTGATTCTATTTCAAGTAATAAGCTTCTCATTGATGTTGACTCAGAATTATTAGGTATTACTAGAAAATTATCCGAAGATCCTAATAAACAATTTCAACCTCAATGTGTCGATAAAGTATGTTCAAGTGGCGAATCTTGCGGACAAGGTGTAACTGGACAATGTTCAGGAATGAAACCTGGACAAAGAGCTGGTGACCAAAATTTAAAACACTGGAAAGATTGTTATATTCCCGCCGAAGATACTAGACTCTCCAATCCATCTTGTAATCTTAGAGGAACCGGATGGAACAGATTTGAATGGTTGTGTCAAAATCCTCAAGCAAGAGTTGAAATCCCTTTTGATTACAATATCTCTAATAGAATTGTAGTTAAAGATAATCACAGACCATGCATTCCCAATCCTGTAGATCCTACACAAGCTCTTCCTAAAGGCGGAGAACTCCCATGCGAACCTACTCAATTAACTTGCGCCGCATTTACTCAACCTAACTCAGTTCATTGGCAAACAGCTGATAATATCAGAAAATATTAAGAGAATGATTATCTGCTTTATTTTTTAATATCTTGTTAAACTTATTAAAAAATAAAATTATATATATTAAATGGAAAACATACTTACAGGAACTGCTATAGGTGCCGGTTATTTATTAAATAGGGATTCAAAGAATTCAAGAACTAAGGAGAACGTCGAGAACCTTTTTAATGAGCCTTCTAATCAGTTTACATATTCTTCTAATTTTTATGAAAAGGCTAAGAATAAAGAGTCTGAGTTAGCTAATCGAAATTTTTTTAATGCTAAAAATGCTATAAAAAATAATATTATACCACCACAATTCAATAATAAAATCTTTAATAGAGATAATTTACCTAAAAATACTGATAATTATGAACAAAATAATCCTAATGTCATAGTATCTCCATTAACTGGAGTACCTATTTCATCTAAGGAATTTACACATAATAATATGGTTCCTTTTTTTGGCTCAAGAGTAAGACAGAATATTGATATGAATAAACCTAATTCAACAGTATCTAATCACACAGGTATGGAAAACTTTACTGTTAATAAAAGAGAGCAAAAACCCTTATTTGAACCAACTAAAGATGTAAATATCCAATATGGGACACAAAATCAAAATAATAGTATTCAATCTAGAATCAATACTACACAATATAAAAGAAATGAATTACCATTTGATAGACAACATGTAGGTCCTGGACTTAATAAAGGATATTCTGCTAAACCTACAGGGGGATTTCATCCCGATGTAAGAGATTACGTTCTACCAAAGAGTATTGATGAGCTTAGACCTAAATCTAATCCACAAATTTCTTATAAGGGTAGAGTTATTCGAGGTCAATCTGTAGTCGGTAAACAAACAAAAGTGGCTGAAGTAGCTAAAAATAGGCCTGATACATTTTATGTCCAAAATGCTGACCGTTATTTAACTACTACAGGTGCTTATCTTAAAGAAACCAAAAGACCTTGTATTATCGCTAAAGATACAAATAGAAAACATTCTAGATATTTTACTCCCAGTGCGGGTCCTGCTGTTAAGAAAAATGAAACTGCCAGATCCCTATATAAAAAATCCACTAAAAATATTTATAAAAAAGATAGTGTTAGAAATGCCCATAGAACAGGTGCATGGGAAAACGAAGAATTCGGAGATTATGGTAAATCAGGCATTGAATTACCTGAAAATGAAAGAGCTATTACCGGTCAAAGAACTCATACTAGTAATTTAACCTCATTGGTTAAATCTATTGTAGCACCCTTATTAGATGTTATGAAAACAACTAAGAAAGAAAATACTATTGGTAACGCAAGACAATCTGGTAATATGGGTGGTGGTAATACAAAGAATGTAGCTTGGGACCCTAACGATGTAGCCAGAACTACTATTAAAGAAACCAATATTCATGATAATAGAAGTGGTAATTTAGGTTCAAATCAAAAAGGTGTAGCATATGATCCTAATGATGTCGCGAGAACAACCATTAAAGAAACCAATATTCATGACAATAGAAGTGGTAATCTTGAATCTAATCAAAAAGGTGTAGCATATGATCCTAATGATGTTGCCAGAACAACTATTAAAGAAACAAATATTCATGATAATAGAAGTGGTAATCTTGAATCTAATCAAAAAGGTGTAGCATATGATCCTAATGATGTTGCCAGAACAACCATAAAAGAAACAAATATTCATGACAATAGAAGTGGTAATTTAGGTTCAAATCAAAAAGGTGTAGCATATGATCCCAACGATGTGGCCAGAACGACTATTAAAGAAACTAATATTCATGACACAAGACATGGTAATATTAATACAACAATGAATCAAGGCGGAACAGTATTAGATAAAAAAGAAATGAAATTTAGAACAACTATTAGAGAAACACTCAAAAGTGAAGAAACGACTATCAATATGAAATCTAGAGCAAGAGGTGTAGCATATGACCCAAATGATGTAGCCAGAACAACTATCAAAGAAACGAACATTGATAACAATCATTCCGGAAATCTGAAAGGTCCAATAAAACTCACTTCATATGACCCAAATGATGTTGCCAGAACTACTATTAAAGAAACTAATATCCATGATGTAAGAACAGGTAATGTAGGTGGTCTTAACAAGGATGGGGCATATATTACAAACGAAATGGAAGCACCTAATACTAATAGACAATTTACATCTGATCATGAATATAGTGGTATTGCCGATAACAATAGAACAGGCCTTGGTTATCTTACCAATGAAAAAGAAGCACCGAATACTAATAGACAATTTACATCAGACCATGAATATGAAGGTGGAGCTAATAGTATGTATAAAAGACCTAAAACATATTCAACCGCATATAATATGAGACAAAATGAAGTTAGAGAAGGGACTCTTAAAGGTAGATCTCCAACACCTCAAGGAACAAAGGTTGCTAATGGTAAAGATAAAATTAATATGGAATCTAAAAAATTAGAAGGAGATTATATTAATACGCGAGATTTAGCCAGTAATAAAGTATATAACTCTATTGGCGAAGTAAAATTATGCTCTGTTACAGCCGAAAAAAATCAATATGATTATAAAATCATGGATGAACGAATTGACCCTGATTTATTAAGCGCATTTAATCAAAATCCATATACTAAACCACTTAACTCTTATTAAATTAATATTTAAAGATATTATTAATTTAATTATAAATAATGTCAGAAGCTTTATTAGCAGGTATACTAGGTGCTACCATAACCGGTTGTTGTGGTATAAGTTTATATGTTGTAAAAAGAATGTGCTCGTGTATGTGTCCTGGTAAATGTGAAATAGATTTTCATTGTGGCGATATTATGCCTGAAAATTCACCTATAAGAGTGTTAGATGATTTATATCAAGAACCTAGTAGTAAATTCTATAATTCAGATATACACGTAAAAGCATTAGCCACTAAAATTAGACAAGAAGATAAATGGATAGTTAATATTCCACCACATATAGAATCTGAAGAAAATAACAAAGTTCATATTTTCAGACATGTAGAAACATTACCTAATTCTGGAAAACATTTTTTAAGAGTTAATATTAAAAGTATATCACATCCAGAACAAGCACATTTTTTTATAAGAAGATGGACTGGTGGTAAAAATACATTTTGTGAATCATCTAAAAGACACTATATTCAAGAAGTATACGAAGGAATTAATATTATACAAAGAGATTCATTTATAGATAATTCTAAATATAATGTTGATAAAGAACAAATAGGAATAGAAATAAAGAGTCTTTTGGGAGAAACTGTAACCTGTGAAATCACAGAAGCGTATTATGGAGAATATCCTACTAATATAGCTCATTCATGTTGTAATAAATTACAATGTTGGTATAGATGTTTTGATAGTCATCAGCAAAATCAAGAACAAGAATCAGCTTAAATTATTTTATTAAATTTGATTAATAATAATATTTATTTATCAAATTATACTCTAATATCAACAATGGAACAATCTACTATTCAAAAATATCATGAATTTGTAAAAAAAACTTATAATTATGATTTTGGAAATGGAAATCTTTTATATCTATCAAATGGTATGGGCGGTGAAGCTGGTGAAGTTCAAAATGAAGTCAAAAAACTATATAGAGTATTAAATCAAGCAAAACCCTCAGATGAAAGTGCTGAAGAAAGGTCACTCCGAAAAGAGAATATCAAAAAAGAAATAGGTGATGTTTTATGGTATTTATTCGCTATGGCAAATGAAATTGAAGTCAATATTGAAGATATTATTGAAACAAATATTGAAAAAAATACCGCTAATATTAAAAATACTTAAATATATATTGTGGATACTTAGTATGAAGAGGGTTTATTCAATTGATGAGGTAGAATCTATAGCTAAATCTAATGGTTACATTGATTTATTTTTTTACAAAGGTTACTGTGACTATTCAAATCAAATATATAGATTACTATTGTCACATAAATATATGGATATATACCTTGTATCTTATAAAATATTTGATACACTTACTGTTCAATTTAATGTGGATATGGTCCCATCTATTATAAGATTAACACCTAATAGTATACAAAAACGCTATATAGGAAAATCTGAAATAAGACAATATATTCTAAGTAACGAAAAAACAATCGAAAGTCAGATAGTAAAGGAAATATGTAAAGAAAAAGCTACACAAACATTTGGTTCGCAGGATAACCCTGATGCTTTTGATGCTGCCTCAGATGTTTTAACAAGATACATAGTTACTGAACCATCCGATAGTGAGGATTCGGCTATATAGACCAATTTATTGGGGTTATATTATTTTTAACAAGCAATTCGTTTGCTTTACTAAAATATTTATTACCAAAAAATCCACCTCTATTAGCTGATAACGGACTTGGATGTGTTCCTTCAATAATGTAATGCTTATCACTTATAAATTTCTTTTTCGATTTTGCGTAATTACCCCATAGTATAAATACTATAGGATCATTAGAAACATTACTAATATGATTTATAATATTATTCGTAAAATTTTCCCATATATTCAAGTGAGAACCTGCTAACTTTTCATGAACAGTCAATGATGAATTTAATAATAATACTCCTTGATTACCTAAGTTACTAAAGTCATTAGAACTTCTCTCAATATTCAAATCATTTTTAAGCTCTTTATAAATATTACGTAAGCTAGGAGGTATTTTTACATCTTTATTTACCGAAAAACATAATCCGTTTGCTTGTCCTTTGCCATGGTAACAATCTTGTCCAATTATAACGATCTTAATATTGTCTATATCGCACAATTCAAATGCTTTAAAAATATCCTTATTTGGCGGATATACTTCTAAATTTTCTAGCTCAGTTATTTTTTTATGAATTTTATTCGAAATTTCAAATAATTCTGCACTATTTTTTTCAAAATATTCATGCCAATTATTATCTGGATATGTAAATGGAAACATCTTTTATATATTTATTAATAAGAGATATTTAATCAAATTTGAAATTATTTAAAAATACCTGGATAATCGGTAATGATACCTTTTACACCTATATCTTCGTAATATTTATACTTTAATGTCGAATTAACTGTCCATATATATTTATCAATGTTATAACAAAGGTACTTATCTATAAATTCTTCTTCTATTGATATATAATCTATCGAATTTATTATTTGATTATTAATAGGTATGTATCCAGCTATAAGTAATCCGCATATATTTTGAGAATTAGTAGCTTTTATTAATTCTATGATTTGGAGATTAAATGATTGAAAATGATACTTATTTTTATGATTAAGAAATTGGCTATTATTTTTAAAGAAATCTACTATTGAAATATCTGTGCCTTTGATATCAAAAAATATTTCAAGACCACTGAATTGAGATGATATTATTAAAAAATCTCTAAGAGTATCAATACAATCTAAATCTGATAGGTTTTCTTGAGATAGATATTTTCCATTTTTAATTTGGTCGTGATACAATATATATGTGTCTTTACACTTTCTTATATCTAGTTCAAATTTATTATATCCCTGAGTAATACTATCTTCAAAACCTTTTATAGTATTAGGATATTTCTTGGAAATCTTATGAAAAATTATTTTCATTTAATATAATTGCGTATTTAATTTATTATAGTTTTCTTTTTCTAGATAAATGAACCGCTACAACGTGAATGTCTTAGCCGAGGCTAAAAAAGAGTATACTGCTCAGTTAGTAAATACAATAACTCCGGAAGTTTATGTAGGTATTAAATCTATGTATAGTGCCGCATCTGAATTTTGTAAGCGAACTAATGAAAAAAATGTGCTTATTAAATTTCAAACATTATTAGCCAAAACTCCAGGATGGAACCAAGAGAAAGTTCAAAATGAATTCTCTAGAATTGAGAAGTCAACTAATTGTGACTATTTACCTGATCTTTTGACAGCGATTTTTGTAAGTCATACTAAAGTATTAGCTTCATTAAAGATGAAGAAAAATACTCAATCGTTTGAATTAGATGTTCCGAATGGACCTCATTTTATACATAAAGTATATATTGAATGTGCTCGTAAATTTTGGAAATATCCATACCTTCTCCATTCAGAATTTTCAAATCTTGATTTACAACGTAATTTGTTACAAGCTGAAAATTTTATTAAAGAATGTGTAGAAGAAACTATTCGAAAACTATTACCTGTAAGATATGTATTAAAAGAATGCTTAGGAGATGATTATAACGACGATGATGATGTCGAAGAGGATATCAAATCATCTATTAGTCATAATACAAAAGATAATATAAGAAAACTAGTTAAGTTCGAAATTGAACAGACATTATCTAGACAATCAAATTCTGATGATAAATTCTCCAAAGTAGAAATTAAAGATGAAAATGGACAAGTTAATTCCGAAATTGAAAATCTAATTGTTGATTCTAATAATACATCCGAACATGAAGAAAAAGAATTGGAAGGTGGTGCTAACAATATCGAAAACTCCGATGATTTGGTTAAAGATACCCAAATTATGTTAGATAGAACTGACGAGGAACAAATTTTAGATGTTACAAATGGAATTATTAAACAAATTTCAATGGAATCTTTAGAAAACAAGGATACTTTAGTAGCCAATGAAGAAAAAGCAGATAATAAAGAAGATGAAACAGAGGAAAGCGATGATAATAATGAAATGGATACTGTTAATACAGATGATTCAGCATTACTATTAGAAGATCAAGACACTCTTAATAATGAAGATAACAACCAAGTCAATAATGAAGATAACAACCAAGTCAATAATGAAGTTATAGATAATACTAAAAAAGACTCTAAGCCAGAAGTCAAAGAAGTCATTATTAAACTTGAAGAATCAACTCCTGAACTCTTAAGTGATAATACTAAAACTGTTCCTAAGGTAGTTAATAACAAACCTGAATCTAATGTAAAAAACGCTATTAAAAATATTGACTTAATCATTACAGAAAAAATTGAACAATCACAAACAAAAAAGCAAGAACCTTTGGAGTCTAAAGAAATTCCTACTAAAAGTAATAAATCTAAATCTTTAGAAAAAACTGATACTGTATCATTAAGTAAATTACAATCTTTAGAAGATATTAGAAATGAGATAAATAATGAAATCATTGAAAACAGTAATGATACCGAGACTGGATCAAATGATGAAGACGGGTTTAGTTTTTTTGACGATGCCGCTAATTTTTAAATTTAAATAAAATTAATTTCCATAAATATTTTGTTTAAATTATTTATATAATGGATATGATGAATATTATGATTATAGGAATAGTTTCAACTATTCTATCAATTATTGCTTTTATACTAAACGCAAAAGTTAGAGGTGAAGAAATTGATACTTCTACAATGTTAAAGATGGGTGGGCTTGGATTTATACTGGGTGTATCAAATATTTTAATACTATCTCAAGTATCAGGTGATACATTTTCATCTGCTTCAATGACACCAGATTTTTTAACAGGTAATCCAGATTTTTAGATTAAATAATAATTATAAATATATTTATTATTTAATAAGTTTTCTTAACACTAATTAAAGTGCCTTTTTTTTTACGCTTTGAATCAAGGTCATATTCCTCCTCATCATCGCTATCTGGCGAATAATTTTCTTCATGATATTTCCAAAAACTTGGATGACAAATTTTAAAATCATCATGAGAATCTGCCTTATACCAAAAAACTTGGTCATTAAGATTATTACTTTTAGCATTATTATTTATTACTAAACATTCATAGTTTTCGGTACATTGGTCCATTACCTGATTAAATACTTCTAGACTAGGAAACATTCCAGCATACTGTTCATACAGACGTTTTCTATTTGAATTAATATTTTCCCTTAGTATAAATACATAATCAATATTAGTTCTTAAATTAGGTGGTATACCTAACGCATACTGCATAGTAATAATAAACATTGAATAGTAATGTCTCCCATTCATGAAAAGAGCTCTAATATCTTTATTTTTAACCCAACTATTGTCATATAAACAATCATCTAAAATAAAAAATGCCCGAGGATCAATATTAGATTCTTTTCCAGTACTTTTATGCTTATTCATCTCTTTTACAACTTTCTTTTGTCGTCGGATATAATTATTAACTACGGATTCATTCCACTCGCCATGAATAAATAACCCCGGCATTAATTTAGAATAAAATGAATTAGCTCCTTCTGTTCCACTGATTACAGTTCCGACAGGAATATCTTGATGATAATAAAGCATATCTCTAACAAGAAATGATTTACCGGTTTCTCTTTTTCCTATAAAAACAACAACTTTATCATCAGGAATACTATTCATATCGAATTTTTTTAGTTCAAGTTTTGCCATATTATTATTTAAGAAGATATCTTTATATTCTATTTACCGCAAAATTTAATTAAAATTACTGTAATATTGTCTTTGGAACCATTGTTAATAGCCATTTTGATTAAATCGCCAATTATATTATCGCATGATTTTGTTCTGATATTAAGCTTCATATAAATCAACATTTTCTTTGTATTAATAAAATCCCAAAATCCATCGCTTGCTAATATCGCAAAATCAAAATCTTTATTATATGTTTTAAAATCTGGAGAAACGGAAACCGCACCTTTAATTGATGTATATTTGTTATCTATAATTTTATAACTGAAATCGCCAAAACTTCTACTTAATGATAATCGTCCATCAATCCTGAAATCTTTCCCTACTTTGATTATTTTATGACCACTACCTAATATTCTAGTTATCTCTATCCTATTATTTGGACGATGTATATCGCCTATGTAAGACGTATTATATTTACTGATTAAATAATTAGAATCTCCTAAATTGATTCCATAAATATTTTCTTCATCAAAAATTAATATTGAACATGTAGTGCCCTCTCTCTTGGGTTTATCTTTATAGAAATCTTTATAGAAATATTCATCGATTTGTATGAAAATCTTCTCAATATCTGGTTGGTTATTTAATTTTTTTTTTTCAAAAAATTTACTCAAAATCATATTACAAATTCTTTTGGATAAATAATTACCCCCATGTCCATCACATAGAATAAATATAGTAGTATTATTTAAATTTTCGATTGCTATATTATCTTGATTTTCATTTCTCATTCCTAAGTAAGTTCCAGAGGAAATCTCTAAATTATTATAGCAATGTGTCCTACTTATTATATTTGTAGATAACTTTCTGGTATTAGTGATATCCATGTATTTAATGATTATATTTTATTTGATAAGTTTAAAAAATAAATTTAAAAGATGCTATTTTGATAAATGAATACAAGTGATATAATCAAGAAATTGGGCACTGCCAATGTATCAGATTTTATGTACAACTCTATGGGCAATTCAATTAGAAAATACTATAATTTTAATGGAGATATTAACTGGTATAACCCTAATATAGACTATTTTACCAAATATCATCATAACGAGACAAGACTAAACAATAGTTATAATATTATTAGATTATACAAACGTAAGAATCGTATCAAAACAATTGGATATGTCTATAAAGGACTTATTAAACATAAGAATAAAACCTTTTTTGATGACGTTTTTGTAAAAGAATTACCAATTATTAATTCAAATTTATATCCTATAGTTAAGATGAGAATACCATTTTCAATATCACCTATCAATTCTAAATATAATAGTTGTGTATATGATAAATCTTCATCTGTAAATGTAGAAATATTTGTATCATATCTAGTCTCTAAAATTAATGAACTGAAATTATCACCTAGTTTTCTCAAATTCTACGGATGCTCCCAAATAACTCTGAATAAATATACATATTCAATAGGCGATGAACCAGATATGCAATCGATGAGTGACGATAATAACAGTGCTTCTATGTTCTATACAGAAGATGATGTTTATCTAGAAGTTTATGATATGCCAACTTATCTACTTAGTGTAGAAAAAGCTGATATGGATATAGATACTATTAAAACATTACCTGAATTAAATAGTAATTTCATTATTTCAATTATATTTCAATTATTTACATCAATAATAACTATGTACAATATGTTTGGAATAAAACATAACGATCTTCATTTAGGTAACATTATGTTTTCTACAACTAATAAGAAATACCTATATTATAAAGTTGATGATAATTATTACAAAGTACCTACTTATGGATACGAAGCTAAAATAATTGATTGGGGAAGAGCAACTTATCAATTCTATGGATTTCAGGGCAAAAATTCAATATTTGATATCGATGGCGAATGTTTTGGACAATATAGATATAATAAAATGGGAAGTTCTAAATCATCTGTTGAATTAGATTTTAATAAATATAGTGATAT
>Ga0222717_10003888_pt1 | contig 11106 bp, 9 predicted proteins | sample C33_18DmetaG_FD_165053 | JGI IMG/M metagenome (GOLD analysis project Ga0222717, IMG submission 165053) | Estuarine water microbial communities from San Francisco Bay, California, United States - C33_18D | ecosystem: Environmental > Aquatic > Marine > Unclassified | place: USA: California...
AAAGACTCTACTGCTACGGACAACTACGTTCTTACCGTAGATTCTAGTGGTGAAGCTGGTTGGGAGGCTGCTGCTGCTGGAGGTGCTTCAGAAATCAATGGTCTTAGTGATGGTGTTACCAACTCATCTGGTGGTACTCTTGGTCTCGGAACAGGCGCACTTGCTGCTGATGATGGTAGTGCTAATAAGAATACTGCTGTAGGTTATAATGCTCTAAACGATGTTACTACCGGCGCTTTAAACGATGCTTTTGGTAATGAAGCGGGAGCGTTAATTACGACTGGCACCACAAATTTAGCTATTGGCGCTGGTTCTATGGCAGCAGTTACTACCGCAGCTAGTAACGTCGCAATCGGCAACAGAGCTATGGAAAAAGCTACGGGCCAGCATAATGTTTTTGTAGGTAAAAGTTCTGGTGAAGGCGGTAGCGGTGGTGGTGCGGCAAAAAGAAATGCTGCCGTAGGTTATGGCTCTTTAGAAAAAATAACTTCCGGCGAAGATAATGTAGCAGTTGGTAATCAAGCAGGGCTTTCAATAGCAGCAGGCAATAAACACGTAATGCTGGGAGGTAATGCGGGTGATGCGCTGACTGGCGGTGAAAATACAATATGTATTGGGTATAATAGTGCCGCTTCTACTACTACTGTATCTAATGAAATAACTTTAGGCAATACGGATATTACTAAATTTAGGGTGCCGGGTCTTAACTTCATTATTAAGGACAGCACTGCTACGGACAATTATGTGCTTACCGTTGACTCTAGCGGAGAAGCTGGTTGGGAAGCTGCTGCGGCTGGCGGGGCAACTGATATCGACGGTTTGTCTGACGCAGTAACGTACAATAGCGGGCAACAGATAGGGTTGGGATCAGGTGCGCTTGATTCAAATACAAGTTCTAACGGAGCAAATACAGCGGTCGGCTATAATGCAGGCACCGCAATCACTTCTGGACAGGCGTCAACATTTTTTGGGAATGCTGCCGGTTCTCAAGCGACCACGGGTTCTTCTAATAATTTTATCGGCAGGTCTAGTGGCCATAATATAACCACGACTGGTAATAATAATTTTATGGGTTCGTTTGCAGGTTACTCTGTAACTGGTGCAAATAATGTTGCAATTGGCGCTAATGCTATGCTCGGTGGCTGGAGTGGTGGTTCAAGTGTAGATAAAACTGTTGCTATTGGTACAGATACTTTGTCTGCCAATCAAACTTCCGCAGAAGACACTGTAGCTATTGGTTATCAGGCACTTTATAGTGGAACATCTGCTGACGAAGTTGTAGCTATTGGTGCAACGGCAGCTAGAGCAAATACCACAGGAACCAAACTAGTAGCTATTGGTTTTGAAGCACTCAAAGCAAACACTACTGCTACGGGAAGTGTTGCAATTGGGTATCAATCCGCACTAAAAGCAACTACTGCTAATAATAGCATAGCTATTGGTTATGAAACTATGGGAACAGGCGTTGTTACTGGAACGGACAATACAGCTATTGGCCGTATTGCTGGTAACGATTTAACCAGTGGCACCTATAATAATTTTATGGGCTATACAGCAGGTGGTAACGCAACAACGACGGATTATTCTATTGCTATTGGTTATTTTGCAATGGGAACAGGCGTTGTTACTGGTACTGATAATACCGCTATTGGCCGTCTTGCTGGTGATGATTTAACCAGCGGAACCTACAATAATTTTATAGGCTATACAGCAGGCCGAAACGCAACTACTGCTAGTAACACCGTTGCTATTGGTTATTTAGCAATGGGAACAGGCATTGTCACTGGTACTGACAATACTGCTATTGGTCAGGGTGCTGGTAACGATTTGACCAGCGGCACTTACAACAACTTTATGGGCTATCGGGCCGGATATAACGCAACTACTGCGGACAATACGATTGCTATCGGCAGACAAGCGATTGGTAGTGGCGTTCTAACTGGTGAGAGTAATATCGCTATTGGCCGTCTTGCTGGCTATGATTTAACCAGCGGCACTTACAATTTCTTTGGTGGCTATAATGCAGGCGGCAACGCAACTACTGGTAATTATAATATCGCTCTTGGGTATTCACCAATCGGCGTAGGTGTTCTAACTGGCACGGATAACATCGCTATTGGCCGTCAAGCTGGTAACGATTTAACCAGTGGCAATTACAATGTTTCTGCGGGTTATCGGGCAGGCTACGAACTAACATCGGGGTCTGACAATACGATTATCGGCCCGTCTGCTGGTGATGTCCTCACGACGGGCAGCAACAATACGATTATCGGTCACGATGCTGCTGCGTCAGCCGCAGATGTATCTAACGAAATTACTTTGGGCGATACCAACGTAACTAAGTTTAGAGTGCCGGGTTTAAACTTTATTATTAAAGACTCTACTGCTACGGACAACTACGTTCTTACCGTAGATTCTAGTGGTGAAGCTGGTTGGGAGGCTGCTGCTGCTGGAGGTGCTTCAGAAATCAATGGTCTTAGTGATGCTAAAACATTTAACTCTGGATCAAGCATAGGTATTGGAACTGGTGCAGCCGCTGCTGTATCAGGTAGTGCATCTTTAACAGCAGTAGGTTTTGAAGCAGGAAACGATTCTACTACGGCAATTCTTGCTACATATATTGGTCACGGAGCGGGTTCTAAGGCAACAGGTAGCCGTAACACTATGATTGGTGGTTTTAACGCAGATCAAAGTAGTTTGGGTACAGCTACAGGTTCGTGGAATACTATTGTCGGCGTTGAAAGTATGCGTAATTTAACGACAGGCCAGCGTAATCTTTTTGCAGGTACAAATATAGCTGAAGCAGGGACAACAGCAAGTTACAATGTTGGGGTTGGCGCAACCTCTTTAAATGCCCTTACTACTGGTACTCATAATACAGCTTTAGCTTATCAAAGTTTAGGAAAACTTACTACTGGTACTTACAATATAGGAATAGGACATCAAGCAGCATATAACGCAACTACTCCTACTAACACGGTTGCTATTGGCAGAGGCGCTTTAGGTACGGGTGTTCTTACTGGTACTGACAATATTGGTATTGGCAGAGGTGCCGGTGCAGATGTGACCAGTGGCGAACACAATTTTTTTGTGGGCTTTAATGCAGGTGCTAATGCAACTACTCCAGAAAACACTATTGCTATTGGTTATGGAGCAATGGAAAATGGTGTTCTTACAGGTGATAGTAATATTGCTATTGGAAAATGGGCAGGGCAGGACTTAACCAGCGGCACCCTTAACTTTTTTGCTGGCTTTAACGCTGCTAGTAACGCAACTACAGCGGGTTACAGTGTTGCTATTGGTCCTTACTCTTTAGGCGGTGCATCGGGGAGTGCTGGTACAGCCAGCACCAATACTGCTGTTGGCTATGGTGCGGGACAAAATGTAACTGACGGCGGAAACAACGCTTTCTTTGGAGCATACGCAGGTGGTGCTGTGACTACTGGGTATGACAACACCATTATTGGTAGAGATGCTGGCGATGCCCTAACAACGGGCTATAACAATACTATTATTGGACACGATGCAGCAGCATCAGCGGTAAATGTTAACAACGAAATAACTTTAGGCAGCAGTTCGATTTCAACTCTTCGTTGTCAAGTAACTAGCATATCTGCTCTATCTGACCGCAGAGACAAAAAAGACATTAAAGAACTTCCGATTGGACTTGACTTTATTAACGCACTGAATCCTGTCCAGTTCACTTGGAACATGCGCGATGGCGCAAAGGTAGGCCAAAAAGAGGCTGGGTTTATTGCTCAAGAACTAGACGAAGCACAGCAAGATGCTGGCGTTGAAGAGCTTATGAACCTAGTTCTGAAAACCAATCCTGACAAACTTGAAGCTGCTCCATCTAAGCTAATTCCTGTATTAGTTAAAGCTATTCAAGAATTATCTGCTGAAGTTAAAACACTTAAACTTTGTCAATGCAATACATAAGGAAAAAATAATATGTCAGAAGAACTAACATCCGAACAAATTGCTCAAAGCTATGCAGCAGCAATGGACTCAGTAAATCTAATCAACGCTGTTGTAGCCTCGCCTGATGATTATGCTGATGATGAAACTATTCTTAATCGTAATGCAGATCATCTACGAATTGTTGTAGAATGGGACTTCTGGACTACAGAAGACATGACCCCTTTTACTGACGCTATTACTGCTTCTGGAGTCTAAATGCCTGCTTTTTCACCTTTAGCCACTACACCTCTAGCACATACTACTTTAATTGTTGCTAGTTCTGTAAGTGCTACAGGTGTAGCGGGTACGTCTGCGGTAGGTGCTTTAAAGCTAAACCTAACAAAAGCACTTACTGGTGTAACAGGTACATCTGCGGTAGGTTCTGTTTCTATTGTAGTTGGGGGTGTATCTGTTACTGGTGTAGCAGGCACATCTGCTGTAGGTTCTGTAACGACGACTATAGCTCCTATAGTTATAACAGGTGTAGTAGGTACATCTGCTGTAGGTGCTTTAACTGCAAGCTTAACAAACGCTTTAACAGGCATAGTTGGTACTACCTCTGTTGGCTCTCTTAGCTTTACGTCTACAAACAATATAACACTTAGTGGTACTTCTAGTACAGGTAGTGTTGGTTCACTAACAAACGCTTTAGACATAACTCTATCTAGTGTGTCTGCTACTGGCTCTATAGGTACAGTAAGTGCTATTGTAAGTGAAGCTGTTACACTAGTAGGCGTAGCTGCAACATCTAGTATTGGTTCTGTTACACTAACGGCAACTAGTAACATTACTGCAAATGGTGTAGCAGGTACGTCAAGTATAGGTTCTATCGGGGGTGGTGTTTCTAAAGCCCTCACTGCTGTAGCTGCAACATCTAGTGTTGGTTCTATTCAGACTAACTTAGATAAAGCACTTACTGGAGTAGCGGGTACCTCAAGCGTTGGCTCTGTCACACCAACGGCATCTAGTAATATTACCGTAAGCGGTGTAGCAGCTACTTCAAGTATAGGTTCTGTTTCACTTACTGTAGCTTCAACTGTTTCAATAACAGGTGTAGTAGGCACTACCGCAGTATCCGCTGTCACATCTTCACTTACTACTGATGTAGCGTCCGTATCTGCAACAGGTTCTATTGGTTCTTTAACTACTGTAGTTAATAGTACAGTAGAGGTATCACAAGACAGCTTAACTTCTTCTATAGGTAGTGTTGGTAGTTCTGTAGAAAGAAGTGTTACAGGTGTTTCTTCTACTTTATCTATAGGTACGATAACTATAGACTTAAATAGAATTGTTGAACCTGTAGGTGTATCAGCAACACATAGTATCGGTATACTAAAGACTAACATAGTAAAAATACTTACTGGCAATGTTTCTACTATTGCACTAGGCACTATAGTTGTAGCTAATGACTTTACACTCTCAAGTGTTTCAGGTACTATAAGCACTAACAGTGTTACCGCATCTGGTGTAACCTTTAACTTTAATAATGTTAAAACACTATATAGTAGAAAACGCTGTGTATATGTACCGAGAGCCGCATAATGTCAACAGCATTTGATCGAACAGCCAACGTACCTTTTGAAAATCGTATGGTTACAGTAGCTAGACAGTCTACCACAGACGACAGAATAGTAGAAGTACCTAAAGAAATACGTTCCGTTTATGTAGAACGGCAATTAGGTACTTTTGATCGAACAGTATACGCAACGGAGTAATTATATGTCATTTAAATGGCCCATCAAAGACCCAGATGAAACACTAGATTACAGTGTAGATTGGCTACGCTTTTTAGGGGACGCAACAATTAGCTCTGTTGTTTGGTTTGTTAAAACTAGTGAAATAGGTAAGACACAATTAGGGTCAGGACAAACTTTAACTGCTGCTTCTAGCAGTGCTGTTACCGACGACATTCAAAATGTATCACAATCTAATACAAGTACCGTAGCAACCATTAACATTGGTGGTGGAGTACTAAATAGAGAATATACCTTCTCGTGTAAAATGACTGACAGTACAGGAAGTACAGCAGAGCGGTCTATCAAATTATCAATAAGAGAGAAATAATGGCATACAATTTTCTCGGTCTAGTAAATGAAGTTAATCGTAGACTAAACGAAGTTGAATTAACCTCAAGCAACTTTAGTTCTTCTAATGGTTTTTATGCTCACGCTAAAGATGCAGTCAATGCGTCTTTACGCTACATCAATCAATCAGAGTATGGATGGCCTTTTAATCATGTAACACAAGAAGATGTACTTACAGCAGGCACAACAAGATATCCGTTTCCTAATGATTGTAAAGTAATTTCGTTTGAAACATTTAGAATTAAAGAAGACGCTACTTTAACTAATAATACTAAAAAGCTAAAAATAGTTAATTACGAAGAATATTTAGAAAAAAGTATTTCACAGGAATACAAAACAAGTACCTCAAATAATGCTCTTCCTAACTATGTATTTCATGCACCGTCTTTAGAGTACGGAATGGTTCCTCCACCAGATAAAGCCTACACAGTAGTATATGAGTACTATCGCATTCCTGTTGACTTAGAAATTTCTACAGATGTTCCGGCTATTCCTGAACGCTTTAAACATATTATTGTAGATGGCTCTATGTATTATGCTTATTCTTTTAGAGGTGACGCTCAAATGGCGGGGCTGTCTCTTCAGAAATTTGATGACGGAATTAAACATATGCGTAGTATGTTAATCAATAGATTTGAATATCTACGTAGCTATATGGTTTCAAACAATCAGGGAAGTGGTCGCTTTGCTGCTTCCTCTTCTAACGCAGGTTCTTCATTGGATTCACTATAATGGAAAAGTGGCAAACATTCCCAGTAGAGTTTAGGGGTGGTCTTGTAACCAATCTTAGTCCTTTACAGCAGGGTATAAATGCTCCGGGTAGCGCTACTATCTTACGTAACTTTGAACCTTCTATTGAGGGCGGATACAGGCGTGTCAATGGCTTTGATAAATACGATAGCACTATTGTTCCGCCGTATGGTTTGCCTGTTGTTCACGGTGCCTCACAAAGTGGCACTACACTTATTATAGCTAACATACATAAAACACCAGAAGCCGGTGATACTCTTACCGTTACGGGTGTTTCCGGTACATATACTATTGCGTCTGGTGGTGTTAGTTTTGATGCTACAAATAACAGAGCAACTTTAACTTTAACAACATCCTTAGATAGTAGTCCTGCTAATGCTGTAGCTGTTACCTTTGTAACTACAACAACAGAGCATCTTCTAACAGGGCTAGCTGTATTTGAAGATACTGTGCTTGCACAAAGAAACTTTGATATATTTAAAACAGCAGGTTCAGGATACACTCACGTAAACGTACCTACGTATGGTACTGTATTAGTCAACGCAGGTTCTCAAAGTGGTTCTACTTTAGCTGTAGATGGTTTGTCTGCTGCACCTCGTGCGGGCGATGTGTTTAAGATTGCAGGTATAGATTTAGTATATACAGTTACAGCTAACGCTACTGTTAGTTCTGGTGGGTCAACACTTGCTATTAATCCTGCACTAGCTAGTAGTCCTGCTGACGATGCGGCAGTTACCTTTTTGTCTATTTCTCGTGATGGTGCTAGTAAATTAAGATTTGATCGTTATAACTTTGACGGTACAGATAAGATGATATTAGTAGATGGATCAAATGCTCCGGCTATTTATAATGGCACTACATTTACTGTTTTAAACAGTGCGCCATCAGATGTAGTTGGAGCTACACATGTAAAAAACTTTAAAAACAACTTGTTTTTTGCTAAAGGTTCTGCTATAACTTTCACAGCAGTATATACAGATACAGACTTTACCGCTGCTAACGGTGCGGGTACTATTAATGTAGGTGATGATATTACGGGACTATCTGTTTTTAGAGATACTTTATTTATATTTACAGAAAATGCTATTTTTAAATTAGCCGGTTCTACTATAGCTGACTTCAGACTAGACCCTGTAACAAGAGACATTGGTTGTTTGGCTGGAGATTCTATTCAAGAGGTCGGCACCGATGTTATGTTTTTAGCACCCGATGGTCTTAGGTTATTAAGTGCGACAGAACGAATTGGTGACTTTAACTTTGCTAATATATCTAAAGCAATTCAAAGTGAATTTACAGACTTTGTTTCTTCCAGTACAGTTTTTTCTAGTTTAGTTATTAGGTCAAAGTCACAGTACAGAATATTAGGATATGCTGCGTCTTACACTAAAGAAAACTCTAAGGGTGTAATTGTTACACAGTTAGCTCAAGAAGGCGGTGGTGGTGTTGCATGTGCTGAGACTAGAGGTATTAAAGCATACGTAGCAGACAGTCATTTAAATGATGGTGTTGAGTATATAGTTTTTGGTAATAACGATGGTTACATATATCAACTTGAACAGGGTAACAGCTTTGATGGTTCTGATATACAAGCATCATTTTCAACACCACATTTGCCACTAGCTGATCCGAGAGTACGTAAGACTTTTTACAAGATGTTTTTGTACACAGACCCTAAAGGTACAGTAACTATTAGTGCAAACTTAAAGTTAGACTTTGATGGTATATCGAGCATTCAACCAGATGCTATCAGTATAAACAATTTAGTAGCTGGCGGTTCTAGTGATGTTTCTTTATATAGCTCTGCCGTATATGGTACAGCAAGATTTGGCGGTAAATTACAATACGTATTTGAGGCACAGCTAATAGGTTCAGGATACACAGGGTCTTTAAACTTTACTAGTAACGGTACAGACCCATCATTTGCACTAGATGCAATGACAATAGAATACGCTAACAACGCGAGGAGATAATAATATGGGAACGGGTTATACAAGAAATGACGCATCTAATAATATTGCTACGGGTAATGTTATTAATGCGGCTGATCTTGATGGTGAATTTGATGCCATTGTTACTGCCTTTGGTACGTCAGGACACACACATGACGGAACTGCGGCAGAGGGTGGTCCCGTTACCGTTGTAGGTCCAGTACAAGATTTTGTTGTTAGTGCAGGCGAAATCAAACCTAAGACTACTAATACATTAGATATTGGTACAGCGTCTTTACAATTTAAAGATATGTACATTGATGGTATAGCTTACATTGATGGTATTGGTGAAGACGTTCTTGTAGCCACAGACAAAAAGATTCAACTGCGTGACACTGCTATTAGTATTAACTCTAGTACAGACGGTCAGCTTGATATTGATGCAGACGGTGAAGTAGAGATTGCTACAGGTACGCTAGACGTAAATGCTACTACCACTGACATTAGTGGTACACTAACAGTAGGTGGCACACTAACTGCCAGTAGCGGTGGTTCTTTAACAGGAACGTGGTCAAACTTAGGTACAGTTACTACTGTAGATATTAATGGAGGCACTGTTGACGGTGCTGTTATTGGTGGCGCTAGTGCGGCTGCTGGTACGTTTACAACGCTTGTTGCTACATCCCTTAACTCTACAGCTATTGGCAACTCGTCGGCCTCTACAGGAGCCTTTACGACACTTACAGCCTCCACCAGTCTAAATGTTAATAGCTCTACTACTATTACAGGAATATTAGACGAAGATAATATGGCTTCTAATAGTGCAGCTAAACTAGCTACACAGCAATCTATTAAAGCATATGTAGATAGTCAAGTAGGTACTGCCGATACACTAACTGAAGTTTTAGGTAATGGCAATAGCACGGGTGGCACTAACATTGTAGTTACTAGTGGCGACTCTATTACAACAAATACTATTAGCGAAACAACATCTGCTTCTGGTGTAACAGTTGATTCATTATTAATTAAAGATGGTGGCATTACAGCGGCAGGTACTTCTACATTTGCTGGTCAAACTATTAGCAATCTGGGTACTGTTACTACAGCAAACATTGATGGTGGTACTATTGATGGTACTAACATCGGTGCTAGTAGTGCAGGTACAGGTGCCTTTACTACACTTACAGCAAGCACTAGCTTAAATGTTAATAGTTCTACAACGATTACCGGCGTACTTGATGAAGACAATATGGCGTCTAACAGTGCGGAAAAACTTGCAACGCAACAATCTATTAAAGCTTACGTAGACAGTCAAGTCGATACAGTAGACACACTAGCAGAAGTACTAGCTATTGGTAATTCTACGGGCGGAACTAATGTTGTTGTGACGGCAGGAGACGTTCTTACTACTAATACAATCAATGAAACAACTTCTGCGTCAGGTGTAACTATTGATGGTGTACTACTTAAAGATAGTGTTGTAACTGGCAACGTAACAGGCAACCTTACCGGCAATGTTACAGGCAATGCTTCTGGTAATGCTGGAACTGCTACTAAGTGGGCTACCGCTCGTACAATAGCACTTACAGGAAATGTAACAGGAACGTCTGGTGACTTTGATGGTACAGCCAATTTAAGTTTTGCAACTAGCATTGCTGCTGGTGCTGTAGATACTGACGAGCTTGCAGCAGATTCCGTAACGGCAGCTAAGATTGATGATAACGCAGTAGGTGCTGCTGCATTAAATGTTAGTGGTAATGGTACAAGCGCACAAGTATTAGCATCTGACGGTGATGGAACTTTTAGTTGGGTAACACCTCTTGCTGTGTCAAGTCAAACATTAGCTACAAATGGTAGTACTAATATAGGTTCTTTACAACTAAGGTGGGGTGAAGTTTCAAACCCTACTAATGGCGATACTGTTTCTTTTACCTCTGCATTTAGTAATGCTTGTTTAAATGTGCAGACTACTGGTACTCACAGTGGAGCGGCTAATGAGGGTTTTGCTGTTAACACACTAACAACATCTGGCTTTGACGTTCAACTATCAGATGGTTCAGTAGATGGGTTTTATTATCTAGCAATTGGACACTAATAGCATGTTTGAACCTTCGGGAAAAGATTTAATAGATTGGTCTGCTATTACTGTAACACTGGGTTCTTTGTTTCATATACTGCCTGCTGTAGCGTCTTTACTTTCTGTAATATGGTTATCTTTGAGGATATACCAAACGATTAAAGAAATAAAAAATAAGGATTAAGATATGGCTGCTCCATATACAAACATTAAATTTTCTGATGCCGCTATGCCTCGCATTGCACAGGCAACAGGGTATAAAAACCCATCATATAATAAAGAAGGCTTTCAAGCTTTTCTAGCTCAA
>Ga0222717_10003890_pt1 | contig 11098 bp, 10 predicted proteins | sample C33_18DmetaG_FD_165053 | JGI IMG/M metagenome (GOLD analysis project Ga0222717, IMG submission 165053) | Estuarine water microbial communities from San Francisco Bay, California, United States - C33_18D | ecosystem: Environmental > Aquatic > Marine > Unclassified | place: USA: California...
ACGAGAGTGTATCAACTTACTTCCCTGATAGATGGGTTACTAAATCAAGCAACAACGCAGACGGTTCTGGTTCTTTTGGAAGAAAAGCACAGAGAAAAGTAATTGTTGAACAACTTAAATCAGAAATGGACACTAACCAAGCAATCAGAGAAGATCAAAGAGGATTCAACGTAATTGCTACACCTGGTTACCCAGAGTTGATGCAAAACATGATCAACTTAAACACAGACAGAAACAACACAGCGTTTGTAGTTGGTGACACACCGATGAGATTAGAAGGTACATCAACATCAATACAAAACTGGGCTAACAATACAGCGTCAGCACTTGACAACAGTGAAGACGGCCTTGTGAGTTCAAGTGATTATTTGGGTGTGTTTTATCCATCTGGTTTGACAACAGACAACACAGGTAAATCAATTGTTGTTCCACCATCACACATGATGTTGAGGACACTAGCAAACAATGACAACATCGCTTTCCCATGGTTCGCACCATCAGGAACAAGAAGAGGTGTTGTTGACAATGCTACATCAGTTGGTTACATAGACACAGCATCAGGAGAGTTCCAAACAATATCTGTTACGGAGTCAGTGAGAGATTCAATGCATGAGGTTAAAGTGAACCCAATCACTTTCTTCTCAGGTGCAGGAATTGTTAACTTCGGTAACCTGACTAAAACAACGGCAAGTTCTGCATTGGACAGAATCAACGTTTCAAGATTAGCAGTGTATCTAAGAACACAACTTGATGCAATCGCTAAACCGTTCATATTTGAACCAAATGATGAGTTAACTAGAAACGAGATCAAGGGTGCAGTAGAATCATTCTTGTTGGAGTTGACGGGTCAGAGAGCGTTGTATGATTTCTTAGTAGTTTGTGATGAGACAAACAACACACCTACAAGAGTAGACAGAAACGAATTGTACGTGGATATAGCAATTGAGCCAATCAAATCAGTTGAATTCATTTACATACCGTTGAGAATCAAAAACACAGGAGAAATTGCAAAATTAGGAAACTAATTTTCGATAAAGGAGAAAAAATATGGCAATATCAACATTATCAAAGTTTACAGTACCTTTAGCAAACGATCAGAGTTCAGCATCACAGGGTTTGTTGATGCCAAAACTTCAGTATCGTTTCAGAGCAATACTTGAAAATTTTGGAGTATCAACACCAAGATCAGAACTTACAAAACAAGTTATTGATATAACAAGACCTAACTTGACTTTTGACACAGTTACACTAGACGTGTACAACTCAAAAGTGTACGTTGCAGGTAAACACACTTGGGATCCAATCACAATCACTCTTAGAGATGATGTTAACAACTCAGTTACTAAACTGGTTGGTGAACAGATCCAGAAACAGTTTGATTTCTTCGAACAATCAAGTGCGGCATCAGGTATTGATTACAAATTCACTGGTAGAATAGAAATGTTAGATGGTGGTAATGGAGCGAGTGCACCAAATGTTTTAGAAACATTTGAATTGTACGGTGCATACGTTGAGAACGTAAACTACAACTCACTAGCATACGCAACTTCAGATCCAGCAACTATCACAATGTCAGTAAGATACGACAACGCGATCCAAACTCCAACAGGAACAGGAATAGGAACAGCAGTATCTAGAACGATCGGTACATTGAGTACTGGTGGTGGACAGTAATACAAAAAATTAAGTTAGCAATTATAACATCAAAAGCGTCTTTATAGGCGCTTTTTTTGTGGCCATAAATACGAGTATGCCAAGCATTAACAATTTCTTAAAAGGTTTCCAGGACGGATTACCGGGTATGAAAGACTACCAACACGCATCGAGATTGTACATAGACGACAATTTCAAGTTGATGCCAAAACAGAAGTTCCTGTTCCATGTGGTTTTCAACACCGACGAGACCTTGTTCCAAGGAGGATTCAACTCAAATGAGAGGTACCAACTGAACATGTTGGTCAAGCAGTGCGACCTACCCAAGTATAACATGAGTTATGAGGAAAAAACACAGTACAACAAGAAGATGTATGCTGGTACCAGGATAGCATACGAACCAGTTAACATAACATTCCACGATGACCACGCAGACACTGTGAACGCATTCTGGAAGAAGTACTATGAGTACAACATAGCGGACAGCGTGGGCATGAACAACGACCTAACAATTTCTAACACCAAGGACGATTACTACAACTACGGTGATGCGAGAAAGACCACTAAGTTTGGTATGGATACGCCTAGGCAGAAAAGCAAGCCTTACCTCAAGGGCATAGAAATTTTCGTGCTACACAAAAAACGTTTCACATCAATGACTCTTGTCAATCCTGTGATAGGCTCATTCTCACACGATAACTTAGATCAGGCGGACGGTGCAGGTGTGCTGAACAACACAATGCAGATTCTATATGAGACCGTGATATACAAATCAGGAATAGTCAACAAGAACAATGTGCCAGGGTTTGCAACAATAAATTATGACAATTCACCTAGTCCTCTCTCAGTGTTAGGAGGAGGAACTAATAGTATTTTTGGTCCAGGTGGTGTCGTTGACGGCGTAGGTTCAGTGATTAGAAATGTGCAATCAGGAAACATCCTGGGTGCAATACTGTCAGCATCAAACACTTACAACAATGCCAAAAAGATCAAGAAGTCAGACGTAAAAGAAGAATTAAAGGGCATTGCCAAGGACGGTGTGTTAGCAGTTGGCAAGCAGGCAGGATCGATAACCAATCCTGTGGCACAGTTCTCAGTTGGTGCGGCCGTGTTGGGTGTTACTGCCCTCGCTTCTGCCAGGGGAACAGCAGACAACAAAAATCAAGCCAATAACACAGTGATAACAAATTCAACAGTGGACACGGCAAACTTCCTAGGAGCAGATGAGGCATTCAATCTTGTGTCCAACGATGAGAATGTCAGAGATGAGATAGCGGCCGCATTGTACTTCAGAGATATAGGTTCTCGTAAAGGATTAACAGTGGCACAGTCCAATTTAGAATATGAAGCATCATCTACTGCTAATGTAAAAAATGTTTATACTAACAAAGCAATCACAAATGTGAGAAAACTTGTGACAGAAGGGTACATTAAAATTGAAAGGCAGACACAGGACGTTGAAATAGCAACAGAGAAGGCAACATTATAATGGCTGAATTCTACACAAACCTACCACCAAAGGCTAAAGCCGATTTACAGGAGACCGTGGATAAACTCACAAAAAACACATACGAGACTGATTACGAATTCAACGTTGGCGAGTATGACAGCACCATAGCATTTTTTGTAAAAAGAAATTTCTCGAGGTCGGCGGCGGAGTCTACAGCATATGCTATACTGTCACAGGCCAAGATAGACAACATCAAACCACAACAGATACTAGATTCATTGACTTATGCCACTCCAGCACTACTGTCAGAGTTGATGACTATTATATTGAACGCCAACAGATACAAGTCAAGCAGGTTGGGTGTGAGGAAAACACTGACTACCAAAGAGACGGTATCTAGAAACATAATAGACTAATGTTACCAAGATTTGCTAGGGGCAAGTTCTCCCCCAAAAATCAAGAGAAGTATGTGGGCACAAAGACACCAACTTATAGATCAAGTTGGGAACATTCTTTCATGAGGTTGTGTGATGAACACCCTAACGTGTACCAATGGGCCTCTGAATCTATAAAAATACCTTACAGGCATCCGTTCACAGGCAAATACACTGTGTACGTACCTGACTTCTTTATCGTGTATCAAGACAAGCAGGGCAAGAAACATGCTGAGATGGTAGAAGTCAAACCCATGAGTCAGACCTCCATGGAGGCCGCGGGCAAAAGCATGGCAAAGAAGAAACAGGTTGTGATAAACATGGCCAAGTGGGAGGCCGCCAACGCATATGCCAAACAAAGAAAGATAAGATTTAGGGTGGTGTCAGAAGAACAGTTGTTCCACAACGGCAAACGTAAGTAAATACGACAATGACAAAGAAATTAGAAGACATCTTAAATTTACCAAATGTCAAAGAAGCCTTCAAAGAGGTAGACAAGAAGGAAAAAGATAAGAAGATGAAAGAGGCCAACGGCCAACACCCATCTGCCAAAAACCTAGACCCAAAGACACAAGCAAACCTACAGAAGAGTTATGCGGAATTTGACAAGATAGCGGCCGCACTGCCACAGGTCAAAGGCTTAGGTGAGTTGTCAGATCTAGAGTTAGATAAACTGGCCATAGAAGCGGAAGAGAGTTACAAGAACCTAATGGACCTGGGTATGAACGTTGACTCACGTTATTCAGGGCGTATATTCGAGGTTGCGGGTAACTTCCTACGTAACGCCATAGACGCTAAGGGTAGCAAGATAGACAAGAAGCTCAAGATGGTGGAACTGCAACTTAAAAAGATGAAATTGGACAAAGACGGCAACAAAGACGGTGGTCCAGTGGAAGAAAGCGACGGATTTGTTATATCTGATCGTAACGAATTAATGAAGAAACTACTTAAAAAAGACTAAATATTGCATATGAGCACATTCAAAGACTACCTAACGGAATCAACTAAGTCATATGACTACAAAATTAAGATCGCAGGGGCATCTAAAGATATTGATAAGAATGCTTTAGAAACAGCACTGAAAAAATTTGATCTTTCCAGCATGTCAGCAGGTAAGACTACACCCATCATGACTCTACCACTTGATTTTCCTGCCTTAAGCAATGAGCAGGTAACGATCTTTGATGTGACAACGAATTATCCAGAGTCACCAAGAGTAATGCATGAATACCTTTCAGACTTACTAAGGATTCCAGCAACACACATAGTTGTTAGAAAACCAGGTGAACCAACAGAAGAATATCAAAACGACATGCAGGTTGCACAGAAATCAGAATACGCAACCAAACTGCATGATATCGAATACAAAGATGCACCTAAAGTTGATGCAGAGGATTATCATTCTACAAAAGCAAACATGGGTCTATTGAAAGAATTACTTAAAGACAGAGAAGTAAACAAAGACGCTCCAAAAGAAAAAGAGAATGCAATGAGCAAAGAGGAAGAAGGAACACCAAGTCCTCTATCAAAATCAACTAACCCACACCCAGACCCAAAAAGGAAATAAGTTATGGAAATGATCGACGTGTTAACAAAATTAAAAGAGATAGCAGAATCAAAACCTGAATTGGTTAAAGACGCAGTGGAGAACGTTGAGAAAACAAATCCAAAAGCAGTCACAGAGGGTGGCATGAAAGACTACTTGCACGATGAGGCAGAAAAACTTTCAAGAGAAGAATTCTTAGAGAAACACGGTGAAAGCCTAGCAGGTTTTTATGATTCAATCAATGGAACAGAAGAAGCAGTAGAAGGTAAAATACCGGCTGGCTTAAAAGCGTACCAAGATAAAAAAGCAGGCAAAGAAGAAAAAGAAGATAAAAAAGAGACTGTAAAGGAAGCAATCCAAATCTCAGCAGACACTCCACAAGAAGCGTCAATGATGATGCAGATATTAAAACTTGCAGGCGTGCAACAGGTTGACCAAGACATGATTAACCAAGAGCCAGAACATGGATCAGACATGGACGCACCAAGCGATGATGATGCGGCAGGTTCAATGGACATGGCAAGAATGAGAGACATAATCAAGAATCCAGAAGACGAGCAAAAAGAAGAAACTTTTGCAAACGAACCTGAAGAGAAAGTACAAGACATAGACAGCCTAGTTAACAAACACTCGGGTGGTTTAAACAGACAGAAGAAAACTCATCCAAGAGTTTCTCCTGCTGACAATCCAATGGCGGCTGAAGACAAGATCACTGAAGAAGAGTTGGCTAACAGTCTTAGAACACAGTACGAAAGTTTCAAAACTGCATATCAAGAAGCGGCAAAACCAGACTTCTTAGACATGGATAAAGATGGCGATAAAAAAGAACCAATGAAAAAAGCCATTAAAGACAAAGAAGCAAAGTAATACTTTTCCAAGTCCCATTACAGCGTTAAATACTACACTATGGCGTATGTATCATTAGATAGCGACCAAATTAAGAAGGCGCACAAGAAACACAAATATACAAAGATTCAAGTAGAACAACTTGAGAAATGCATGGACACAACATCCGGACCATTATTCTTTATGAAAACCTTCATGAAGATACAGCATCCGGTAAAGGGATCTATGCCATTCGAGCCTTTCCCATATCAAGAGAGACTGATTAAAAGTTATAATGATCATAGATTTTCAATAGCCATGCTTCCTAGACAGACAGGTAAAACAACCTGTGCTTCAGGCTTCCTTATTTGGTATGCTATGTTTAGACCAGATTCACAGATACTAATTGCGGCACACAAATACGCAGGTGCATCAGACATCATGTCAAGGGTACGTTATGCTTATGAGATGTTGCCAGCATGGATTAAAGCAGGCGTAACACAATACAATAGAAACAGTATAGAATTTGACAACGGCTCAAAAATATCAGCAACTACAACAACTGAAAACACAGGACGGGGTATGTCCCTTACACTTGTTTATTGTGATGAGTTTGCATTCGTGCAACCACCTGAGAAAGCCAGAGAGTTTTGGACATCACTATCACCTACCCTCTCAACAGGTGGTAAGTGTATGATAACGAGTACACCCAACAGTGACGAAGATCAGTTTGCATTGATCTGGAAAGAAGCAAACAAAAGATTTGACGAATATGGAAATGACAAGATCGTAGGCACCAACGGGTTCTATGCCATGAAAGCACATTGGTCGGAGCACCCGGACAGAGACGAAAAATGGGCAACAGCGGAGAAGGCTAGAATAGGTGACGAAAGATTTAGGCGGGAGCATGAATGTGAATTCTTGATCTTTGATGAAACCTTAATCGACAGTGTTACGTTGGCCGACCTAGAAGGCAATGCACCAATACATACCACAGGACAAGTACGATGGTTTGCACATCCTAAACCAGGTCACACGTACATGGTGTCACTTGATCCAAGTATGGGTACGGGAGGTGACTATGCCGCAATACAAATCTTTGAACTGCCTACTTTCAAACAAATAGGTGAATGGCATCACAACATGACGCCAATGAACAAGCAAGTTAAAATACTGCAAGGTATAACAAAACATATACACGACACAATCATGGAGAAAGACACAACAGCAACTCCACAAATATTCTATTCCATGGAGAACAACTCTATAGGTGAAGCGGCACTGATGAGGGTCATGGACATTGGCGAAGAAAACATAATGGGAATGTTCCTATCAGAGCCTATCAGAAAAGGACACAGACGTAAATTTAGAAGGGGGTTCAACACTACGGCAAAACACAAAATAGATGCATGTACAAAATTCAAAGAACTTGTTGAGAACGGAAAATTAGAAATAAACTCTAAATTGCTTATTTCTGAGATGAAAGATTTTGTAGCATCTGGTATGTCATACAAAGCCAAGCCAGGACAGCACGACGATCTAGTTAGTAGTTGTTTATTAATGACACGTATGATGAAGGTGTTGGCAGATTTTGACCCTAAAATATTCGAGAAATGGACAGACAGGACAAGCGAGATAACACCAATGCCCATATTTGGATCGTTCACAGGATAATAAATACACTATATGAACCCTAAAAACTCAGAAGATTTATTCAACAAGATTAGATCACAGTTCTCAAACATCAGACTAGGTGATAAGAATGGCGCCGCTACAGCCGATCCAAGCAGTGCTGTTTTCTTTGAGTTCGAATTCCAAGAAGATGCCGACACGTTTGGTTCTGTGAGCATAAGTCTAGCAGACGGTGAGAACATGAAAGTGTACTACAACAGGGATTTAGTAAGCAAGATCGACGAAGACAGCAGAGACGAATGGTATGCGTTCCTTAAGGAGTTAAAAGACTTCGCAGTAGAGCATCAAATGAGATTTGATGTGCGAGATATCACTAAAAACAACCTAACGAAGCAGGACTATGAAAATCTTGCAGATACGAACAAAACGGTAAATACTGATGAAATGTCAGAAGAACTAGCGAGAATCACTAAATTAGCAGGTGTTAACGAGGCACCAATGATGCAAGTTGGCAAACAGCCAAAAGGTGACAGAGAAAAAACTGAGTTGAAACCTATGCCTCATGACAGTAAAATTACATTGTACGACAAAGACAAAGACAAAAAGAAAAACGAAGCAGTAGCAGAAGGCCTAACAGGCACTGCAAAACGTTCGTACGAGAACCTAAACAAAACAAAATTAATAATAAGACACAAAGGCAAAGTTGACGAGACTGTGCCAGGTGCGAGATCAAGACAGATACAATCACTATACATTGAAAACGAAGATGGAGAGAGATTCAAGTATCCATTGACTCATTTAGCAGGTGCTAGAGCAATGATGAGACACGTGTCAAATGGCGGAAGACCACATGACGAATTCGGACAACACATTGTTTCAACTTCTGAAGACATAGCAAAACTAAATTCATTCTCAAGATACGTTACCAACAAGGACCAGTTGAATGACAACGCAGGTGACATCATCGAACAGACAAAATTAAAACTAGAGAACCTGAGAGGTTACATGAAGAACCTTTCTAACCAAGCACACTACGAGAACGCAAGTAAAGATTTTAAAACATCAGAAGAGCAAATACTAGATGATGAAACTGTTAACAAAATGAGAGAGAAGTTCACAATGACTAACCTAGACAGCAGAGTTGAAGACGCACTACCAATCATAAACAGAATAATGAGTGAACTAGAAGCACCTAAAGAAGAAGAGCAAGTGAACGAGCTAGAGCCAGATGCAGAGCCAATCGATGCACCTATTGAACCACCTGTTGACCACGGCGCAGTAGTACAAAGTTTCTTAAATGATCCTGACAGCAAATTAGTTTTAAGGAAAGACGATTCAGCAGACAAGATGTTGAAGGTAACAAAATTCACAAACAAGAACACAATGTTGAGTTCTATACTGTCGGACATAGCATCAAGACTGTTGACTAAATCAGGCGAGGAAGACAGAGTGGCAAACTTCGCTAGTAGAGTGGCAGATGAGATGGAACAGGAAAATTCAGCAACATTTAAACCAACACCAGACTACATCAAGAACAAGAAGATCGCAGTACAGTTGGCCAAGAGATACATCGACGACTACAAGAAAATGCAATCGGAGCCAGGATACACAGACCAAGTGAGGATGGAGCCAGGTGCATTTGAACCAAAGAAAGATTTAAAAGGCAAGGCCAAAGAGACTGAAGCATTTGAGAATTGGGTGAACAACATCGACGAATATGCAACAGAACCAAAAGATCCTGAAATAGAAAAGAAGGACAAAGAGAACGCAACCAAATTAGATGTCACTAAAGCAGATAAGATGATGAACACAACTGCTTACAAAAGAATGAAATCAGGTACACCAGGATACACAGACAGAACTAACGAAGGCAATCAGTTTGCTCAGGCAGTGCAGAAAGCCAAAGCGGCAGGCATGAAAGCAGGTGACAAGTTCAAAGTAGGTGATGAAGAATACACACTGAAAGATGCAATCGAACTTGCTGGACTACAACTAGAAGAATTCTATTCAGAAGAAGAGATCGCATACGATAACCAAATAGATAGAATTAAAAATCTAGCATCATACACAATCTAATATTAAATATTATCTATAAGAAGATAATGAGAAACCTTGTAATTTTTTATCCAGGGACTGGCGGCAATCATCTGGCAAACATGATCGGTGCCAGTATGTCGTGTGCCAATTGCCAGACTTTTGATAAACTGACAGAATACTATTCGCAAAATAATCCTAATGCCCACAGTCAGTCACTTAATTTTTTTATCAATGACATAGACAATGGCATACTTAAAAGTACTACAAATAACCAGGAAAATGATTTATGGATTACCCACTGGTTTGGGGTATGGCAAACGCTTTTTGAAGATCAAGAAAAATTTAAACGACTTACTGAACAATTACAGGTTTTAGTTGTAATAAGCAACTCATTTAGGTTAAGTCAAAGGTATTTTATGAATGAACCGTGTCCGGATGACATCAAATATCAATACACCAAATTGTATACAGAGCAATGTTTTCCCAACTGGAACGTTTCAACCATAGACTTTGATGTTCTAAGCGAACCAATTGAGGTCATCGAAGCACATCTTCAGGACACCCCTTTCCATATAGATCGCAAACAGGCTGGGCCATTACATGAAAAATGGCGGACGAATGTTTTCAAATAAAGTATACTTTTACCAATAATAGTAGTAGACATTAGATAAATATAGTTGTATATTATGTACTATATGTCTGATATACATTTAGGCAACAACAAACATAGGCACAATAAAGGAGGCTTACATTATGGCATCATTGGCTGAAATAAGAGCGAAGTTAAAATCTCAAGAAGTGAATCGCTCCACTTCCAACACAGGCGGAGACAACGCCATCTATCCACATTGGAATATAGCAGAAGGATCAGAAGCAGTAGTACGATTCTTACCCGATAAGGATACAAATAATACATTTTTCTGGACTGAGAGAAACATGATCAAATTACCTTTCGCAGGTATTAAAGGTCAGACTGATTCTAGACCAGTTACAGTGCAAGTACCTTGCATGGAAATGTATGGCAAGACTTGTCCAGTACTAACGGAAGTTAGACCATGGTTCAAAGACAAGAGCATGGAAGACATGGGCAGAAAATATTGGAAAAAGAAAAGTTACATTTTCCAAGGTTTTGTTACAACAAATCCACTAGCAGAGGACTCAACTCCTGAGAATCCAGTAAGAAGATTTATAATTGGACCTCAGATTTTTAACATTATCAGAGGAGCATTAATGGATCCAGAGATGGAAGAAATGCCAACTGATTATGTGAAAGGTGTTGATTTTAGAATTACTAAAACAACTAAAGGTGGTTATGCTGACTACTCAACATCAAAATGGTCAAGAAGAGAACGTGCATTAGATGAGGCAGAGAGAGCCGCAATCGACACACATGGTTTACACAACCTAGGTGACTTCAGACCAAAAGAGCCAACAGAAGCAGAGGTTAAAATAATCGCAGAACTATTTGCGAAATCTGTGGAAGGTGAGGCTTATGATCTCGAGCAGTATGGACAGTACTTC
>Ga0222717_10003895_pt1 | contig 11086 bp, 13 predicted proteins | sample C33_18DmetaG_FD_165053 | JGI IMG/M metagenome (GOLD analysis project Ga0222717, IMG submission 165053) | Estuarine water microbial communities from San Francisco Bay, California, United States - C33_18D | ecosystem: Environmental > Aquatic > Marine > Unclassified | place: USA: California...
TACAGTTACTCATACACCCGGAGAGGGATCTTCTGCAACTATTAGTTTACCAGATGATGTTACTATTGGACGAGATTTAGGAGTAACCAGAAATCTCGCAGTAACTGGTACATTTAGTGTTTCAGGTACAACTACGTTTGCCGGGGATACAAGATACGCAGCGGCTTATCTAACAGTTAATGACGAAGTAAGTGTGGTAAATACAAACCGAGCTGGTATAAAGGTAGATAGACCTTCTACTACAGATGCTGTCATTCAATGGAATGAGCTAACGGATGTTTTTGAGTTGGGATTAGTAGGTTCTGAAAAAGAGATTGCTTTACATGGAACGGCTGTAGATTTTACAGATGTAGATATTACAGATAATACTGCTAGCTCTAGTACATCTACAGGAGCTCTTACAGTAACTGGTGGAACAGGTATCGGAGGAAATCTTAACGTAGGAGGTAATGCTACTATCTCTGGTAACCTTACAGTTAATGGAACGACAACTACTATTGATACAACTAATCTTCTTATAGAAGATAATATTATTACTCTAAATAAGAATCAAACAGGTACCCCAGCCACAACTTTAAGATCCGGTATTGAAGTAGAGCGCGGTAATGCTGCTAACGCTATATTACAATTTAATGAGAATACAGATGAGTGGGAATTTGCTGGACCTAAGACAGGTACCCTAGCTGTAACTGGTGATATTGGAAATGCCACTATTACTCTTACAGCTGGTACAGACTTATCTACTGGTGGTGCCTTTACTACTAATCAAAGTGGTAACGAAACAATTACTATCAATCATGCTGACATAACTAGGACGAATGCTACATCAACAGCCACTCCTGCTTATGGAGGTACATTCACAGCAATTGATAGTATTACAACAAATGCAAGAGGACATGTAACTGGAGTTAATACTAAGACTGTAACAATTCCCGCTTCAGATAATACAGATACAGTCTATTCATTACCTGAAGCTACTTCAACTGTTAGGGGCGGTATTGAACTGTTTAGCAATACAGACCAATCAGAAGGTGCTCAAACGGTTACATCTACTACAGGTAGAACATATGGTATTCAACTAAACTCATCAGGTCAAGCTGTTGTTAATGTTCCATGGGTTAATACTAATACTACATATAGTGCAGCAACATCTTCTGCCTTGGGATTATCAAAGATAGGTAGTAACACTGCAGTAACAGGTACTGAACAAGCTGTAACTACTACAGCTGGTAGATTCTATAAAGTTCAACATAATGCTAGTGATCAATTAGTTGTTAATGTTCCGTGGGTTGATACTAATACAGATACTAACACAACCGATTGGCGAGTAAATAATAATTTAGGACAAGAACAGTTTGCTGTATCTGCTGCTCAAGGAGTTCGTTTTATTGCATCTGGAGCAACTTCTGTATCGTATAACTCAGTCACAAAATCTGTGCTTTATTCTTCTTCTAACACAACCTACAGTGCTGGTAAAGATCTTGATCTAAACGGAACAACATTTGATATTGAATCCACTCTAAATTATGTTGATGCGATAACTACTCCAAACAACACTGACTTCGTATTAACTACAACTGGAACTGGTGATATTTACCTTATATCTCAAGGTGATCATGTTATAATGCGAGGTCATACATCAAATGAGGAGTTGACCTTTTCCCTTCAAGCTGGTGATCAAACAATAACATCTTCTGATACATTTTACATAGGGTCTGGCGGTGACATAAACCTTATTTGTAATACTTCAACTGATGATGTTGAAATTAATGCTAATAGTCTAAAATTTTCAACCGATACTGAATTAGACATATCCTCAGCGGCTAACTCAACTTCTCTTGTTATATATAATTCAAGTGGTACTGCACTGAAGACTATCTATGGAACAACAGGTTAAATAATACTATGGCTGTGAGAGCTCCTCTAAAACTTGATTCTAATAATAACTTTGTTGAGATGAGTTCAACAGATATTCAAGCTGTTATAAATCAAGCTAAGTACCTTTATGGCACTCAACCTAGTGTTACAATAAGAAGACATACTGGTGATGCTAATTTAGGTGCAATTTATGATACTAGATTACAAGCAGGAGCGTTTTCCACAGGTGCCTCTACTGCGCCAAACCAAGAAACAACAGCGGATGTTTCAACTAAGTCTGTTACTCATGACAATTTAGCCAGAGATGATTTTGCTTTTCAAATGTCCCGTGCTATGCTTTCATCGGTAGTAAACGTAGCTCACCCTTTTAGAAGCTGGGTAGAAGAAACTGTAGGGGGAAGACCTAGAGGTGATATTGATAATAATGGAAGTTTAAACCTTAGTGACGTAACAAAGATGTTACAATACATAGTAGGAACTGCAAGCTCAACAGATATCGCCTATATTAACGAATACTTACTTAAATTTAATGTGGAAGATACAAACAACAGAGCATACCCAGTGTACTACGATAGTGGTAATATTAAAGCTATGTCTCTAGATGACATGCATGATACCTTTATTCATCCTGCCATTACAGAACTAACTAACGGGACAGACCAGCCAGGAACCTTTCGGATACACACTGCAAATACTCTATCAGGACACACATTAATCAGTAGTACTCCAATCTTTATAGATACAAGAGCTAACCTAACATTATACACAGCTTCTGAAATAGGAGAAGCTATAGATCAACCAGAAGATATCACAAATTATTATTTGTTTCAAACCAATGCTGGAAGTTCTTATACATATCCTACACTTTTGTATGCAAGATCGGATGGGAATTTACAGCAGTATGCCACATCAAATTTTGATACTATTTTAAAGAATTTAATTATACGAGGTGCAGGATTAAACAGTGGTTACACTATCAGCTATAATATTAACGGTACTGGTAATAATAGAGGCTCAGGTATGGTTGACACTGTTCTAAACGGTACAGGTAATTACCAAACACGTTTTGTCAATGCTAATGATTATAGAGCTCAAGAGTTTCCTGATGGTACTCCTGTTACAGCCAATACCTACTTTTTAAAGATAACTAAAGTATAGAGGTCAAAATGGAAAACAGGGAAGTACTTTCTGCTCGTTTTACTAATAGAGAGCAGACAATAATCGAAGCAATATATAATGACAATTCTAATGAAGATCCCCCATTTGCTATTATTATAGAAGCAAAAGAAGATGATCACGAATATAAAATGTTAAATGAAATGGGTTGGAATGAAGAAAAAATTATTGATTGCACAGCGGAATACAAAAAGCAAGCAATCAATACAATGAATAATATTGCTAAAACTCAGGCAGGTGATGTTTATAAAGAAGAGCTGGCCAGACTACAATCACATGTGTTAAGAAACAAATCTTTAGTACTGCAAAACAAAGCTCTGTTAGAAAAACAAAAAGCCGATATATTGATGGGTCATGCTACAATTAGGGATATCAAACAAAAAGCTATGGCTGCTAAAGCAATGGAAAATAAAATTGAAAAAGAGATTCCGAAAAAAATTGAATCAGCTAATAGCTTTGTTAACAATAGTATTGATGAAAACAAACTGTCTGAATCGTTTGATAAAATAATAACGTTTCTAAAGACAGTGAACGAGAATAAAGAAGCTATTGAAATATTAAAACAAAAATCAAAAGCAAAGAATATTAAACCCAAGACAGTAACAGAGGTTTTGTTTAAACATATTATTAAATGAATAATGAAATTTTTGCACGAGGTTTTAAACTCGTTGAATACATATATGATAATCCCAACAAATTTGATTTGCATAGAATAAAAGAAGTTGGTAATGGATTAGGTCCTAAACATTGGAAAGGTAAACAATGGTTAGTTGATCGGTTATCTGAACATATCTTCATGCAAGACATACATGTAGCTGCTGGTTGGTTGGGGTTAACTTCATACCTTCTCAGAAAAGAATTTCCAGACAATAGAATAACTAACTCAGATATTGACTCTGGTTGCAAGTTAATGGGTGAGTTTCTTTTCCACGACTACAACATAAACTTTGAGACAAGAGATACGGTATTGAATGTACCCCAATGCGAAGTGTATGTCAACACAAGCATTGAGCATATATTACAGAAGCAGGTTGAACACATATTAAAATATCTGCAGCCTGATACGGTAGTAGCTCTGCAATCTAATAACTACTACTCTGTTGAAGATCATGTAAACTGCAGTAAGGATTTAAACGAATTTATAATTAAAACACAACTAAGCGAAGTTTACTATTCAGGAGAAATCTCCTTTGATAACCATGATAGATATATGATAATTGGAAAGGTATAAAAATGATTGAAGGTTTTAAATATATATCAGCTTATTTTACTGATGAAGATAAGCAAACTATAAGATCTTATTGGCAAGACCCAGCAGTACCTGAGAAATTAGTAGAAACTGTAATTCAGGCTGATCCAGAGGATGCAGAGTTTAAAAATTTATTAGAGGTTGTCTCTATGGATGAACTTCATGCTAATACTTGGGAGTACATCAAAGAATCTGAACAAGCATTTAAAGATCAAATTATCGCAATTGCTAAAGAAAATGGTTGGATTGTTAACATCGATGATGGTGGTAGCAATGATCTTTATAAGATGCTAATCGAAATGATATTTACTTTTGATATAACTAAAGACAAAGAAAAACTATTCCACTTTAAGTTACAGATGTTTGAACAAGAGTTTATTAAAAACAGTAAAGATAAAGAACTAAAGAAACAACTAAGAAGAGCTGATAATATCCTAGAAGTTGTCAGGCATTCAATAAGTATTTTTGATGCCACCCAGGCTGCTTCATCTTCTGATGGTTCTGATTGAATAGATATACATTGTAATCCTGTTCGGTGTTGACTGTTTGGTAAGAACAGTATTCATTGATATTTCCAAATACCTTGTACTGCTTACTTTCATACAACATTTGATCAATTCCTTTGTTGTATTTCATCATATAATATTCTTCATCCTCTACAAACTTGTTGTATATGTGGGATATATCACCCTGCCAAGATATGATAGAGCTGTTTATTCTGGTGTGATATTCCTTTCTCCACCACGCATAACATACAGTAAAATCTTTGGATAGAAACTTGTTGCAATCTCCTTTGATCAAAACATCAAGATCAAAATATATATTTTGACCATCTTTGAATTGTTCGAACATATGAAGCTTATTAAATACTCCTTCATACTGCCCCTCTCGAATAACTGCAAATTCATTATACTGTAAGTTAGAGTATTTGTCTACCATATATTTTAGGTTATTTTCATACCACTGGTCAAACTTGTTACCTGTCCTTACGCATATAACTCTCATCTGTTCTCAAGCCATATATCAAAATCCTTGTTAACAACATGCAACAAATCGTATTTTAAAACACTAGAGCTTGTTAGTCCTCTATCATCTAAAATAAAATTCCAGTTGCTACTTAAATCATAAAAGGGAATATTATTTTTCTCAACTAGATATGTCATATAGACTTCATTGTTATATACAAAATGTCTATATACTTCTTCAGGAAAAACATTATCTTCCCTTGCTTCACTTAAAAGCTGGTGTAAGTGATCTAGCTGATCTGTAAATTGAAGGCTTTTTATAACATTACTGTTTCCAACGATAACACCAGTATTATAACACTTATCACTAGAATCAATCTCATCTAAAAGTAACATAGCATTTTTAGCACAGGTCTTTACAAACATGTTTTGAGAATCAAGATTGGGTTTGTTCATTACTAATACTTCATTCATTTCTCTGAACGTCATCTTTCTGATCAGAGGGTACATACATATCTTGCTTATGTCGACATTATTAAATATGTTTTCAGCATTGGGACTAGGTATGATATCAAAATCTAAATACAACACCTCATCGTATCTCTCTGCATATTGTTCTAACAATCTTATCTTTTCAAATTGTAGGTCTACAAAATTGTTTAGATCTGGGTAATGCATTTTAAAGTCAGCATTGCAGAGATCAGCATAATCCTTTTTTACCTTTATCAACTGATCATGCCATTTGTTAAATTGATTAGCTTTGTAATCAGTTACACTAAACCCTACTTTATCAACTTTAGATTGAAATAAGCTAAATACGATTCTTTTCATACCACTCTCTCACCATAGTAAAATCTTTGCATATAATGTGTATAAATTTTGATTTGTCTGGGATAGGAGTTTTCTTATCAAGAAATGTATGCCATCTTCCATCTAACCAATTTGATGGCACGTCATTGACATGACATTTTACTCCCCATATAGTTTCATTATCCCAGCCGAACATACTCTGAGCAAATGTAGGCCACATCGAAGGACTCTCTTCTTTTAACTCTTTCATGTCCTCTAACATCTCATCAAAGTCACTAAAATAATCAATCTTGTCTAACCAGTGTTTATTGATTCCTACAATACCAGTGTTGTATACTGGAATGTCTCTGATAGGATATCCATAATACATACATAGAGCTATTGAGTTAAGCCACTTTGCCCAAGGACTTCTTATGCTGCCAATTGTAATCCCTTTATCGTAGTTTGCTTGTTTCTTAATCATCATCTCTCTGTCCATTGACATTCCATGACTATTTTTCTTGATTGCAACACCATGTTCGAGACTATTTGCTTCAAAGAAGTCTTCTTCTGTAGCTGGTAAAACATCTAGATCCATATAGAGAATTTCATCATACTTATCTTTAAACTGATACATCAGATGTATTTTGTAAAAGTTTACGATATTGTATTCTGTGATGTATGGGTGGTTATCATAAAACCATTGCTGGTAGTTTTTGTATTGATCATCATATGTAAAAATCTTATAATCAGCTCCAATCAGTTTTGCATATTGTTGCTGCTTCTCAATCATCCAATCAACATTCTCGGCAAACTCACGCTTTGCTTTTATGTTTTTATCTTCCTTCTCGCCAGAGTGAGGAGGCTGAGCGTCTAGTTTATCTGTTGGGATGTTAATATAAATACTGTAAACTATTCTTGTCATTATCTTTCTTTCCATGATATTCTATTTAGGCTATAATTATGATACTATACCTTGAAGAAGACGAACAACTTATTGGTCGATCTCATTTAATATTAAAAAAAGGTAACCACATAAAAAAATATTATCCTAACTTCTTTGTACTAGCTGCTGAAGGAGATGTTAATAAATTCAACTTCTACAGAAACCATATAAAAAAGTCAACATATTTTATGAAACTTGTCCATCCTGACTTATATGTTTCCGATGAAACTGAGAGTAACTTTTATTGTGTAACTCAAAATTATATAGACTCCAACGATGCAGATAAATATGGATATGTTGATAATATAAATGCATATTTAAACATTATCAATACGTTAGGTTATAATTATGCCAAGAGAGACATGCAATATTATAACCTTCTGTATAGAAAAGTAGATAACAAACCTTTTTGTATTGATTGGGATGCTCACATTGAATTAAAATCAGAAGAGCATGCTTATGATTTTTACAAAGAAGAACTTACCAGTCCTAAATGGCAACAAAAATATGACATTTCAAAATTAGATATGGATAACATATTCGATAGAGAGTGGAAAAATGTTTGAGGCTGCACTTTCAGGTTCACTTAAAAGATTAGTGTACTCCCAACATTTCTTTGATGGTGATACCTCATGGATACCAGATGAACAACAGGCTATAGAATACATACCTGTCTATGATCAAATGTTTAACAGACCGCATAATTTTACTAGTGGTAATTTAGATAGGGAGGATCTGGACATGCCTAACAATAATGTTAGTTTATGTCAGCAGTATTTAAAACCTAATCCACATCAGAACGAAGATAAACATGTTATATCTTCTTGGATACTTGGATCTAATACTGGAAAGCAACATCATAGTAATAAAGTAATTAAAGCTCAAATATTCATGGAAAAAGTAATCGATCTTGGCGATAGTAGATATTTTAAAAACATCCCAGAGGTAATGTACAAGATAAAGCTAGTACAGCAAGCTAAGTGCTATATAGGATCTCCTACGTCGTGGGATGTAATTAGCAGATGGTATGATAAACCTACAATAAGAGTGTGGCCTCACTGATGAAAGTTTTTATTGGATATGACTCTAGACAAGATGTAGCATATAAAGTATGTGTTCACAGCATATTGGCTCGACAACCTAATGCAGAGATTATACCACTAGTGCAGCAAGAGCTTAGAAGCTTGGGGGTATATACAAGAGATATAGATAAACTAGCTAGTACAGAGTTTACATTTACTAGATTCCTGGTACCAGAGCTATGTAGTTACAATGGATTGGCATTGTTTATAGATTGCGACATTTTAGTAACTACAGATATACAAGAATTATTTAATTTAGCAGATAGCAGATATGCTGTTATGTGTGTAAAGCATGATTATAAAGTAAATAAAGAGTATAAGATGGATAAGCAAAGGCAAACATCTTATCCTCGAAAGAACTGGTCTAGTGTGATGTTATTTAACTGCTCTCATCCGAGCAATAAAGCTCTATCTAATAAACTAATAAACGACCCGGACACTACTGGTGCTTATTTACATAGAATGAGTTGGCTAAAAGATAGTGAGATAGGTAAATTAAATCATACTTGGAACTATCTTACTGATGTATATAATGATATACCTAATCCTAAAATTATTCATTATACTAGTGGAGGTCCTTGGTTTTCAGAATATAAAAATTGCCCCTTTAGCTACAATTGGAATATAGAATTAGCGCAATCTATATCCCCCGTCTCATAACCCGCTATTAATTATATACGGAAAACTTAATTAGTGCAACTGTTTTTTTAAGATAATTTTTCTTATAAATAACGTTAACAATATTTCAATCTATGGGAAACAAATGGCTCAGTACGAAGAGATAACAATTGATCAAGGTGCAGACATTGCCGTTGAGATTCATTTGATCAACAAAGATGGGAGTAAGAAGAACCTTACTAACCATACTATCGCTGCTAAAATGAAAAAAACGTTCAACAGCGATAGTGCTGACACTACAGTTTTTAATACTATAGTAGCATCTCCTCCTACTGATGGGGTCGCTACTCTTTCTTTAAATAACACCCAGACAGATGCTTTAAAGGCAGGTCGCTATGTCTATGATGTAGAGATGGCTTATACGGATAGTAGTGGTGACAGCATTGTAGAGAGAGTATTAGAAGGTAAAGTTCTTGTAACACCTTCTGTAACTAAATAGGGTTAACATGGCAGTACAGGTTGGATTATCAGGAACAACAATTAAAACAGTAGCTGCTGCTGGTAATAACACGCAAGTAAAGCAGGTTATTGTCGGCACGCCAGTAAGAAGAGTAACATCCGGTGCTTTCACTATTGATGGCTTGGGTGGAGTAAATACAGCAGGTGCAGTAACAGGGAGTCTATTAATTTATAATGCTACTTCTTCAAAATGGGAAGCTGGATTAGACTTAGAACAACAAAATATTAACGGAGGCAGTTATTAATGGCCGCTATTATTAGAATTAAAAGATCGACTGGTACCAGCGCCCCAGGGTCATTAAAAACTGGTGAATTAGCTTACTCAGCAGGTACAGGTCTATACAACAACGGAGGCGATCGTCTATTCTTTGGTAAGGGAGACGATGGTTCAGGAAACGCAACATCAGTAGTAGCTATTGGTGGTGAGTATTTTGCTAATCTAGCAGATCACGCACCAGGCACTCTAACAGCATCAAGTGCAATTGTAACTGATGCCTCAAGTAAAATTGATGTATTAAATGTTGATAATATTACCATTAACGGTAATACTATTAGCTCAACAGACACTAACGGTAACATTGTACTTGATCCTAATGGAAATGGTATAGTAAATGTTAGTAACTCTAAAATATCAAATGTAACGGATCCAGCCGCGGCTCAAGACGCTGCTACAAAGGCATATGTTGACGCTCAAAACACAGCTCAGGTATTATCTATTACAGGTGATACGGGGTCTGACGACATTGATCTGGATGATGAAGTATTAGACTTTGAAGGTGATACTCATATCACAGCTACAGTTTCGGCTAACAAGGTTACTATTACTCACGATGCTGGCTCTGCTGCTGCAGGTACATATGGTTCTCAGACAGCTATTCCTGTATTCACTATTGATGCTCAAGGTCACATCGACTCAGCTGGATCAGTAGCTCTTGCTACTACGTTAAATACTGGAGCTGATACCGGCACTGGTACCATAGCCCTTCTATCCCAAACGCTAAGTGTGGTTGGCGGTACTAACTTACATACTAAAGCGGAAAACCAATCTGTCATTGTACATATGGACTCTGACGTTACAGGACTATCATCTTTAACCGTTGATAATTTAAGACTAGATGGTAACACTCTTAGCTCTACAGACGGATCTAATAAGTTATTCATCGATCCAGCACCAACTGATTCTGATGGTGGTGATTTAATTATCAGAGGTAATCTACAAGTACAAGGTGTTCAAACAATTATTAACAGTACTACTGTTTCTGTTAATGATCTCAACATGGTTCTTGCTGACTCTGCAGCCAATGCTGCTGGAGCAGATGGCGCAGGTATTACAGTTGGTGGTGCACAGTACTCAGGCACCAAACCAGAGTTTGTATTTGATGCAGCAACCAACAGATGGGATCCAAATATTGGTATCGATCTAAACGATACTATTGGCGGAACAAACACACTGTACTTTAATGGTACGAAGATTACAGAAGCTATTGAGGATCACCTTACATCCAATGTGTTCCTTGCTCATGATAGCTCTGGACAAGATATTACATACAATGATACTACTGGCAAAATAACATTTTCTAATGAATATGCCACAACAACAAATGTTGGTGTAGCTTCATTTGGTGGGTTTGCTGACGGAGACTCTGCCGATGCCTCTGGAACAACCCGACAATTTGATATAAATGCAAAAGGTAATGTATTCATCCGTGAACTAGACGGTGGTACTTACTAAACTAATACCGCTGGTTTCTACCAGCTTACATAAAACCTTTTTTAAGGATCTATAATGGCGAATACTAAGCTAAAGCTGAAGAAGTCGTCAGTAGCAGGCCGTGTACCTGTCGCTGGAGATTTAGAATATGGT
>Ga0222717_10003898_pt1 | contig 11080 bp, 10 predicted proteins | sample C33_18DmetaG_FD_165053 | JGI IMG/M metagenome (GOLD analysis project Ga0222717, IMG submission 165053) | Estuarine water microbial communities from San Francisco Bay, California, United States - C33_18D | ecosystem: Environmental > Aquatic > Marine > Unclassified | place: USA: California...
CCAAGATTTAATTTTTTCAGGACTTGCTAAAGTAATTTTAATACTATCAAAATTATTCTCCTGAGTAATATTTTGATTTTCAAAGTTTTTTGTTAAATTCTTTTCCATAATTAATTTAATTCTATGTTTAATCCTAATGCTCTAATTTCTTTAATTAAAACATTAAATGACTCGGGTACACCAGATTCAAAATTATTATTACCTTTTACAATTGTCTCATAAACTTTTGTTCTACCTGCAACATCATCTGATTTAACGGTTAATATTTCTTGTAAAGTGTAAGATGCGCCATAAGCTTCTAAAGCCCACACCTCCATTTCACCAAATCTTTGTCCACCTAATTGAGCTTTTCCACCTAATGGCTGTTGTGTTACTAAACTGTAAGGTCCTGTCGACCTAGCATGAATTTTATCTTCAACTAAATGATTTAATTTAAGCATATAAATTATTCCTACGGTTACTGGTCGATCAAAACGTTCACCAGTTTGTCCGTTCCATAAATGCGTTTGTCCAGAATTTGGAAGTTTAGCTAAATCTAACATTTTATTTATATCATCTGTGCTTGCTCCATCAAAAACAGGAGTTGCAATCGGAACACCATTAGATAAATTCTGAACTAACTCTGCAATTTCTTTGTTAGATAATTTAGAAATTATGTTATCGTAATAAGTTGCGCCGTAAATTTCTTTGAGTTTTTCTTTAATTTTTTCTATTTCGTTATCAAAATTTTTTAAATATTGTTTAATTTGATCTCCCAGTTCAGAACATGACCAACCAAGATGTGTTTCAAGAATTTGTCCAACATTCATACGGCTTGGAACACCTAGAGGATTTAAAACAATATCAACGGGCTTACCATTTTGCATATATGGCATGTCTTCTACAGGGACTATTTTACTAACTACACCTTTATTTCCATGTCTACCAGCCATCTTATCTCCAGGCATTAATCTTCTTTTTACAGCAACAAAAACTTTTACAACTTTCATTACAGTTGGCAGTAAGTCATCACCTTGTTGTATTTTTGTAACTTTATCCTCAAATCTTAATTTTATATCTTCCGATGCATCATCAAATTGATTTTTTAACTTCTCTAAATCATTATTTAGTTCCTCTTTTTCTAAAGACAATTTCCATAAATTGTTTAAAGTTAAATTTTCAAAATCATTAACATTCAGTGTTGTTCCAGGTTTTAGATTATCAAATTGTTTCTTAATACTTTGGCCATTTAGTAAATCAATAGCGCGTAATTTAATATTTCTATTTAATATTTCTTCTTCTACTTTTTTATCTTCTTGAACAACTTCTATTTCTGCTCGTTCAATAGCTATAGATCTCTCATCTTTTTCAATACCATGCCTGTTAAAAACTCTTACATCTATTACTACACCTGTACTTCCAGAAGGAAGCTTTAATGATGAGTCTCTTACATCAGTGGCTTTCTCGCCAAATATAGATCTTAATAGTTTTTCTTCAGGGCTTGATGAGGTTTCACTTTTAGGTGTAACTTTACCAACTAAAATATCACTTGGTTTAACTTCTGCACCAACATAGACAATTCCGGATTCGTCTAAATTTCTTAAGCTTTCTTCGCTTACATTTGGTATGTCTCTGGTAATTTCTTCGGCACCTAATTTTGTATCTCTTGCCATCGACTCATATTCCTCAATATGCACTGATGTAAATACATCATCTGTTACACATCTTTCAGAAATTAAAATAGAGTCTTCAAAATTGTAACCCTGCCATGGCATAAAGGCGACTGTTACATTTTTTCCTAAAGCTAATTCACCTAATTTTGTAGCAGGACCGTCGGCAATTATATCTCCTTTTTTGATTTTATCTCCAACTTTAACTAAAGGTTTTTGATTAATACATGTATTTTGATTTGATCTTTGAAATTTAGACAAATTATATATGTCAACTGTTGATTGAGATAAATCTGTAACATCTGTTGCTTTAACAACAATACGTTTTCCATCAATTTTATCAACTAAACCACTCCTCTTTGCAACAATTGTTACTCCAGAATCTAAAGCAACATCTGCCTCTATACCTGTACCAACTAAAGGTGATTCTGGTTTTAATAAGGGAACAGCTTGTCTCATCATATTTGATCCCATCAAAGCTCTATTCGCATCATCATTTTCCAAAAATGGAATTAATGCGGCTGCAACAGATACTAGCTGTTTAGGAGAAACATCGATATAGTCAATGCTTTCTCTCGTAGACAATTCAAAGTTTAGATTTTTTCTACAAGCAACTAATTCCTCTGAAAAAGATCCATCTTTATTTAAAGCTGAATTTGCTTGCGCAATTGTAAATTTTTCTTCTTCTATAGCTGAAAGATATTTAATTTCTGACGTAACTTTTCCATTGACTACTTTTTTATAAGGACTTTCAATATAACCAAATTTGTTTACCCTACAGTAAGTAGCTAAACTATTTATTAAACCGATATTTGGTCCTTCTGGTGTTTCAATAGGGCAAATCCTTCCGTAATGAGTGGGATGCACGTCTCTAACCTCAAATCCAGCTCTTTCTCTTGTAAGTCCTCCTGGACCTAAAGCTGATACCCTTCTTTTATGTGTAATTTCGGATAAAGGATTTGTTTGATCCATAAATTGAGAAAGTTGTGATGTCGCAAAAAAATCTTTTAAAGATGTAGTTATTGGTTTTGCGTTAATTAAATCCTGTGGCATTGCTGACTCAATTTCAAGAAAGGTAGACATTTTTTCTTTTACAGTCCTTTCCATTCTTAATAGGCCGATCCTAAATTGATTTTCTACTAGTTCACCCACTGATCTTACTCGCCTATTACCAAGATGATCTATGTCATCAACATCACCTTTACCGTCTCTTAAGTCCAACATAAACTTGATAATTGCAACGATATCATTTGTATCTAAAATATTTTTTTTTGTGCTGGTATCTAGATTCAGTTTTGAATTAAGTTTAACTCTTCCTACTTCAGAGAGATCATATCTTTCTTTCGTAAAATACAAATTATTAAAAATCTGTTCAGCTATTTCAACAGTCGGTGCTTCACCAGGTCTCAAAATTTTATAAATATCATTTAAAGCCTCTGATTTATTCAGATTCTTATCTATCTTTAAGGTTTCCAAAACATATGGACCTTTGTTGATGGGATCGATATTTACAATATTTAGTGTTTTTTCATCTTGTTCTAAAATTTTTTCAAGTTGTTCTTCCGTAATGTCAAAACCAGCTCCTATTAAAATTTCTCCACTTTTATCTTTAATATCTTGAGCTATATATTTACCAATTATTTGTTCATTTGGTATAGTGATGGAGTTCAATCCTTTTTCTTGGAGTTTCTTGGCAATAACAATATTTAGCTTTTCTCCAATACCTAACACTTTTTTGTTATTTTTTGCATCTATCAAATCAAATGATAATTTTTGTGGTCTCTTATAATTGTCTAAATTAAAGTCAGTTATCCAAGATTTAGTTTCTGCATTATATGAATACTTGCTAGTTGAATAGAAAGTTTCAATTATCTTATCTTTAGAAAAACCCAAAGCAAATAAGATAGATGTAATCGGAAGTTTCTTTTTTCTATCAATTCTGAAGTATAAAATATCTTTTGGGTCAAATTCAAAATCTAACCAGGAACCTCTTCCAGGAATTATTCTGCAATTAAATAAAAGTTTTCCACTTGCATGAGTTTTACCTTTATCATGGTCAAAAAATACCCCGGGGCTTCTATGCATTTGATTAACAACTACTCTTTCAACGCCATTTGTTATAAATGTAGCGCTTGGTGTCATTAATGGTAAGTCTCCAATAAAAACTTCCTGTTCTTTTGCTGAGAGAATTTGTTTTGTATTATTGTCTGGATCAATATCATAAACTACGAGTCTTAAAGTAGCTTTTAAAGCTGCAGAATAAGAAAGACTTCTTTGTTTACATTCGATTACATCAAACTTAGGTTTTTCAAGTTTATATGAAATATATTCTAAAGTAGATTTATCGTTTCCATCTTCAATTGGAAAAATACTTTTAAAAACTTTATCAATCCCTTTTGATAAATCTACAAGTTGATCTTTAAGAGATTTTGACTGTAAAAATTCATTATAAGAATTTTTTTGAACTTCTATTAAGTTCGGAATAGATAAACCTTCAACAAGTTTTCCAAAATTCTTTCTTATATGTTTCTTTTGAGTAAAAGATAATTGCATTAAATATAAAAAAATTTTACTGCAAGGTTCAACTCACAGTAAAATCTAGTCTTAAATATTGTTTACTTTAATTCTACTTTAGCTCCAGCTGCTTCAAGTTTTTTCTTAAATTCTTCAGCTTCTTTTTTAGCTACACCACCTTTAATTTCTTTAGGTGCTGCTTCAACTAAATCTTTAGCTTCTTTTAAACCTAAACCAGTTATCGCTCTAACTTCTTTAATTACGTTAATTTTTTTGTCACCTGTAGCTGCTAAGAAAAGAGAAAATTCTGATTTCTCTTCACCTGCTGGAGCTGCTCCACCTGCTGGTGCCGCTGCTGCTGGTGCAGCTGCTGTTACGCCCCATTTTTCTTCTAACTGTTTTGAAAGCTCTGCAGCTTCTACAACTGTTAAAGTTGAAAGTTCATCTATAATTTTATTTAAGTCTGCCATTTTTTGATCCTGTGATTAATTTTTTAAACTCTTTGCGCGGGCTAAATTAGCAATTTTTGAGCCAGGTGCAAGTAAAATACTTATTATTTTTTGTGCTGGAGTAGCCAATATACCTACAATTTTAGCCCTTGCTTCCTCTAAAGAAGGTAATGTGGCAATTATTGCCACTTCTTTTTGATCTAAAACTTTACCGTCCATGAATCCTGCAACAATTTTTAATTTGTCATGTGATTTTGCAAATTTAGTAAGAATTTTAGCAGTTGTAATAGGGTCAGATGAAATAGCTGCAGCTGTAGGACCGGTAAAATATTTTTCTAAGTCTTTAACTGGTGTTTCTTTAATTGCAATTTTTGTAATTCTATTTTTTGTAATTTTAAATAAAATTCCTTTATCTCTGAGTTCTTTTCTCAATTCATCTAATTCAGTGACATTAAGACCTTGATATTGTGCAATCATAACTGACTCATTAGCTGTAAAATTTTTTATCATTTCCTCTACATAATTTTTTTTTGCCTCTTTATTCATCATAATTATTTAGCTCCTGCTTTATAAGAAATACCCATTGTAGATGTTATGAAAATATTTTTAATAAATTCCCCTTTTATAGTATCAGGTTTTTCTTTTTTAACGCTTTCAATAAAATGGTTATAATTTTCTAGTAATTTTTCATTTGAAAAACTTTTTCTTCCTATTGTTGCAGCTAAGTTACCATCTTTATCATTTCTAATTTCTATTAATCCAGTTTTAATATCTTTGACAGCTTTTGTAATATCTGTAGCGACTGTACCAAGTTTTGGGTTAGGCATTAATCCTTTTGGCCCAAGAACTTTACCGTGTTTTCCTATCTTCCCCATCATGCCTGGAGTACAAACTAGCTTTGTAAAATCAAATTTACCGTTAGCAATTTTTTCTATTAGATCGTCTGATCCAACAATATCTGCACCACTTTTTTTAGCTTCTTCAATTTTATCAGCTTCACATAAGACAGCTATTTTACTTTTCTTGCCTGAACCATTTGGGAGCTTTACTATTGTTCTTAAACTTAAATCACCACCTTTCGACTGTTTTAAGTTTATTCTCAAAGATAAGTCAATTGACTCATCAAACTTAGTTGTAGAATTTTTTTTAACTAAATCTAAAATGTCTTTAACAGCAATTTTTTTATCTATTGAAGCAGATTTTAAAATTTCTTTATATCTTTTTGATTTTTTTTTCATATCTATTCTTTTACTTCAATACCCATAGACCTTGCAGATCCACAAATAATTTTTGTAGCTTCTTTAATGTCAAACGCATTAAGGTCTTTCATTTTTTCTTTTGCAATAGTTTCAGCTTGTTTCATTGTAATTGAACCAGCGACAACTCTTCCTGGTTCTTTAGATCCACTTTTTAGTTTTGCTGCTTCTCTAATGAAATGTGATGCTGGAGGAGATTTAATAATAAAATCAAATTTTTTATCTTTATAAACTGTTATAACGACAGGAACAGGTTTTCCCATAAAAGCTTTTGTCTTCTCGTTAAAAGCTTTACAAAATTCCATTATGTTAATTCCTCTCTGACCCAAAGCAGGGCCTACAGGAGGAGCTGGGTTTGCTTGACCACCTTTAATTTGCAACTTGACGTAACCTGTAATTTCTTTTGCCATCTAATTTTTCTCCACTTGATTAAACTCTAAATCTACTGGTGTTGCTCTACCAAATATAGAAACTGACACTTTAAGTCTAGATTTTTCTTCATCAATTTCCTCAATTAAACCATTAAATGAGGCAAATGGACCGTCACAGACTTTTACTTTCTCTCCTATTTCAAAACTAATGCCTGTTTTTTGGTTATCAGCATTTTCTGAGACTTGACCAAGTATCCTTTGTATTTCCGTATCAGATATAGGTGTTGGTTTGTCGCCTGAGCCCAAGAAACCACTCACTTTCGTTAAGTTTTTAATTAGGTGATAAATTTGTGTAGTTAAATCAATTTTAACTAAAACATAACCTGGAAAGTATTTGCTTTCTTTTTTTGTTCTTTTGCCTTTCTTAACTAAGGTAATTTGATGAGTTGGAACTAAAATTTCCCCCAGATTTTCATCGAGTTTATATTTTTTAAGCTCATCTTTTATTGATTCAACAACTTTTTTTTCAAAACCAGAATATGCTTGAACTATATACCAATTCATATTTAAAAATTAACAGTTAACACTAAGTTTAGAAAAAATCTTAAAATCTGATCTAGGATTAAAAAAAAAATTGCTGCAATGGAAGCAAGGGCAAATACCATTACCGCACCCATCATGGTATCTTTTTTAGTAGGCCAAGTTATTCTGAAGACTTCTTGCTTAACTTCTTGAATAAATTTTAAAGGATTTTTCATAACTTTATCAAAATTTGGCAGGAGCGGAGGGACTCGAACCCACAACCTCCGGTTTTGGAGACCGGCGCTCTACCAATTGAACTACGCTCCTAAGCGTTATTTAATTATCTTAGTTACTACTCCAGCTCCAACTGTTTTACCACCTTCTCTTATTGCAAAATTCAAATTATCGTTCATTGCAATAGGTGTGATTAATTTAACAGTGAATTTTCCATCATCTCCTGGCATTACCATTTCCGTACCGGATGGTAACGTTACTTCTCCTGTAACATCAGTGGTTCTGAAATAAAACTGAGGTCTATATTTAGTAAAGAAAGGAGTATGTCTTCCTCCTTCTTCTTTTTTCAAAATATAAGCCTGACATTCGAATTCTGTATGAGGAGTAATTGAACCTGGTTTACAAAGAACTTGACCTCTTTGCACATCATCTCTTTCTACACCTCTTAGTAAAGCACCAATATTATCTCCTGCTTCACCACTATCTAAAAGTTTTCGAAACATTTCTACACCAGTACAAACTGATTTCTTAGTATCAGTAATACCAACGATTTCGATTTCTTCACCAACTTTAATAACTCCAGACTCTACTCTACCAGTTACAACTGTTCCTCTTCCTGAAATTGAGAAAACATCCTCAACAGGCATAAGAAATGGTTTGTCTTTTGGTCTATCTGGTTGTGGAATAGTCTCATCGACAGCTTTCATTAATTCCATGATAGCGTTTTTACCAGTTGCCTCATCTTTTCCTTCAACAGCATTTAAAGCAGAACCTTTAACAATTGGAATTTTATCACCTGGAAATTTATAAGAAGTTAAAAGTTCTCTAATTTCTTCTTCAACTAAATCCACAAGTTCTTTATCTTTTACCGTGTCAATTTTATTTAAAAAAACTACTATAGCCGGAACACCTACTTGTCTTGCTAAAAGAATATGTTCTCTTGTCTGAGGCATAGGACCGTCAGCAGCGTTAACAACTAAAATTGCACCATCCATTTGTGCTGCACCAGTAATCATGTTTTTTACATAATCAGCGTGACCCGGACAATCTACGTGAGCATAATGTCTTTTTTCCGTTTCATATTCAACGTGTGCAGTCGAAATTGTAATTCCTCTTTCTTTTTCTTCTGGTGCTTTATCTATTTGATCATAAGCAACAAAGTTCGCACTAGATGTACCACCTGCTTCAGATAATACTTTTGTTATTGCAGCAGTAAGTGTTGTTTTACCATGATCTACGTGTCCGATTGTACCGATGTTACAATGGGGTTTGTTTCGTTGAAATTTCTCTTTTGACATTTTATTTTTTCCTCACTTTATATTTGTTTAACTTTAAATTTTGGAGCGGGTAAAGAGAATCGAACTCTTACATCCAGCTTGGAAGGCTAGCGTTCTACCATTGAACTACACCCGCAAAATCCAAACTTAACACGCCCTTTATTATCAAAACTGTTTAAGTATGGTGGAGGGGGAAAGATTCGAACTTTCGAAGACCGAAGTCAACGGGTTTACAGCCCGCCCCATTTGACCGCTTTGGTACCCCTCCTTAATTCATTGGGATACCCACTAACTTAAAAAGCTTTCAACAACAAGCGTTTTTATAAGCATTTGTGTAATAAATGCAATAAATCATTTTACCATAAAATATGCTAATAATTTGGTAGATTTACCCAAAAAACATGAAAAAAACTACCTTTTTAATTGTTGGAAAACATGCGGTTCTGGAAGCTTTAAAAAACCCTTCTAGAAAGATCGAGAGAGTATTTTTAACAGAAGATGCACAAAAAAAAATCAATAGAGAAAATCAATCTTTAAATTTATTTAAAAAAATCAATGTATTTTATAAATCTAGAAGAGAATTAGATAATCTTTGTGGAAGAGATGAAACAGCTCACCAAGGTTTGGTTGCTGAAGTTGAACAACTAGAAGAAATTACTCTCAAAGAATTTGTAATAGATAATCAAGAAAATAATATTAATTTTATAGCTCTTGAAGAAGTTACTGATCCAAGAAATATAGGATCAATTATTCGAAGTGCTGTTGCATTTGGTATTAATGGTATAATAGTTAAAGAAAGGTCGTTTCCATCAAAGAGTAAGCTTCTTTATAAAAGCGCTAGCGGTGGAGCTGAACATATTAAGATTTTTAAGGTATCAAATGTAAATACTGCTTTAAAATATTTAAAATCAAAAGAATTTTGGATTAGTGCTTTTGACGTATCTGCTACAAAAGATTTCACTAAAAATAATTGGAAAGGTAAAAATGTATTATTATTTGGTTCAGAAGGATTTGGGATAAAAGCTAAAACTTTAGAAAATTCAGATTTCAAATTTAGAGTTAAAATGAATGATAATATTGAGAGCTTAAATATATCAAATACAGTATCAGTTGTGTGTCATCACATTTTTCAAACAAAAAAGAGAGATTAATTTTAATTTGTATTGTTTTTTAAGTAAATTTATTTTAAAAAACGTTCAAGCCCTCATAGCTCAATTGGTAGAGCAATTGATTTGTAATCAATAGGTTCGCGGTTCGAGTCCGTGTGAGGGCACCATTATAAATTTTTAAGCCCCAAAAATTTGAGTTCTTTTTTAACTCTTTTTATTGAACATAATAATAATCCATTTTGTGGTATTCTTGATTTTACGAGTGGTTTTAATATTATTTGTCTATGCTTAAGTTTAGCTAACTTTGAAATATTTCTAAATTCCATTCCACCACCTGAAGGTTTAAATTCTAAAACTTTAGTTTTTGTTTTACAAAAAGCTAACATCATCATTGCAGCACCATATAATCCTACAACATATTTAGCGCTTGAAAAAATTTTTAATTGATCTGAGAAAGAATGATCTTCTGGTTTAATACATATAAAGCCAATTGATGATAAATATTTTTTTATTTCATTTTCATTCAATAAAACTCGATAATCAGAGTACTTTTTTAGATTGTTTTTATCTATTTGTTTAAATTGGTCTCGAATAATAAATATTCTTTCATATTTTTTTAAAATTACATTACATTTATATATTTTATTTAGATAATTTATTGACCACTTTTTTACTGCAGATGGTCTATGAAAACATGGATGAGAAGTAGCATATATTTTATCCGCTTCAATATGTTTATATTTTTCAGATGAAATGATATTGTTATTTTTAATGCCAAAATAAGACAACGATTCCTTTTGAAACTTAAATTTTATGCTTGGTACATAAAATTTATCAATTTTTTTAATATTATGTTTTTGTTGATAAATTTTAATTCTCGGAATGACATCGGTAAACCAGTGGGTAAAATTACTTCGTGACGCACCTCCAGAGATTAAACTTAATAGATTTCCTTTAATTTTTTTTTTAAATTTAGGAGTTCCTCTTTTAAGAACTACATTTTCTGAATTTTTTTGCATTTTGCTATTAATAAAATCAAATTTTTTATATTGGAGTGATGCTTTTGAGATGTTGTTATTTTTTGATATATAAGCTGTTATATCATTACCATCAGTAAAAATTCTTCCTTTAGTTAACTCAAACAAATGATATAAATTTTGTTCTATTTTGATGTTAAATATTTTTTCTGAATAATCTTTTTCTTTATTTTTTAATTTTGGTTTTTTGTAAAAAAGTAAAAAAAAAAATTCGATAATTTTTTTATAAATAATTTTTAATTTCTTCTTAATAATTCTAAACATTATTTAAGTTTCTTTTTTTAATTGTTCTAATTTAATTTTATTTTGTAAACTTCTATTTTTGTCGTATAAAAGTTTAAACTTTATCTTATGGTTCATTTTAATAGATATAGATTTTGCGTTTCTAATTTCAATATTATCAGCAACAGCACTGACTGGCCTTTTTAGGAAATTTAAATTTTTAATTAATATATTTGCTTTATCAGTAAGAATTTTTCCTTTCCAACGTCTAGGTCTAAAAGGACTTATTGGGGCTACAGAAATTTTTTTAGAATTTAAACTTAATATTGGTCCATGAACTGACATATTATAGGCAGTGCTTCCAGCAGGCGTCGACACTAAAACTCCATCTGAAACTAATTTTTTGATTACATACTTAGAATTGCTTTTTATAGAAATCG
>Ga0222717_10003903_pt1 | contig 11075 bp, 9 predicted proteins | sample C33_18DmetaG_FD_165053 | JGI IMG/M metagenome (GOLD analysis project Ga0222717, IMG submission 165053) | Estuarine water microbial communities from San Francisco Bay, California, United States - C33_18D | ecosystem: Environmental > Aquatic > Marine > Unclassified | place: USA: California...
CTGTGAGGAGCAATTCGACAGCGTACACGACAGTGTAAGCCCAGTGTGTGTCTGCGAATAGCGCTGCACATCCTAGTAGGATGACAGCTGAAGTGAGAAATCCGTTGAGGAACCACATGTTTTTCCTTGAGGTGAGTTTTCTTCCTAGTATGACAGCTAGGTTGAGGCATATGAACCCCCATGCATTGTATGCGATAAAGTTGATCTGATTACCAGGAAATAAGTCTACGATGGATTCTATGAGTTCGGCGAGTAGTATAGAAATAGATAGCGCTAGGCAAAAATGTCTGTATCCTTCTGGGCTCCAGGCATCCATATACATGTATAAAAATATATAAATAGTGTGCTTGTATTATGTAAATATGAATATAATAGATGGTGTTCTTGTGAGTGTGACATCTCCTTCGGAGAAACTTGTGTTGCCTGAAATGTTTGAAATAGGTGTGGAAGCCCTGAAGGGGAGTTCTATTGTGTCTGTTGTAATTCCTGAAGGTGTTCGTGTGATTCGTGCGCGTGCCTTTGAAGACTGTGAATATTTGCGCAGTGTCACCTTGCCTTCTTCCTTACGTAGAATAGACGATTATGCATTTTCTGGAACTCATTTCCATGAGATTGCACTGCCCTATGGTGTGGAGCTAGGTGACAGTGTGTTTTTTGACTCTTGGTTGTCCATGGTGGTGGCTGATACGAACGACGAGTGGCAGGTTCCGCTGTACAAGCTTCCTCCAAGTTGTAAGGTAGTGAATTTGGCTTTATATAAAGCTTTGAAGCAGTTGGGTGCCGATAAGCAGTGGCGTCAGAATGAGAAGATGTTGAGGGTTCGTATTCCTAGAGGTGTGCGTGCAGAGGACAATATGCCTCGGATAAGTAAGCGTCAGGCGATGAAAAAAACTCGTAAACCTTACAAGCCTAGTTCTCCTAAGCCTCCAAAAATTGTGAGAAAGAGACGTCCCCGTACACCTGAACCGAGTGGACCTCGTGGTAAGGGTGAGTGTACAATTTGTTTGAAGCCTTCATGTGAGCATTTGAACATAAGTCGCAGATTGGGTGCACCAGTGATGTGGTAGTATAAATGTTTCCCACGTGTGTGTAAAATGACTCTTTTGCAGATGTACGAACATGTGTTCAGTGATGAGTCTATGCAACAGCGTGCAGTGCCTGAAATCATTTCTCAGGGTATTAAGGAGAAAATACATTTTACAAAAGTGCTTGAGCTAATTTCGGGATTAAAAGAGGAGATGGACAAAGCCGACTTTGAGGAATTAAGAAAATTTCTTATTGAGTGGACAAGATTAAAAGAAGATCATGTAAAGGTGGACAGGATTAAAGACGTGTTGGTGACACGTGCGTACAAAGCAGATGTAGAGTGGAGTGTTTATGAAACTTACCTATTAAACGCTACCGAAACAAATATGATGTTGGCACTGCTACGTGGGTTCCCACGTGGCGGTGCACATTCTGTAAGTCCTGAGACCAAGGCTAGACTATTACAGTGCATCGCTTATGCGATAAAAGTGGGGTTAAACTACCAGGAGCTCGAACCTTTCGCTGTTAATTTAACAAAGGTTCCTAATAGAAAGTCTTTGGACGAGGATGATATTCAATTTATGTACCCCGGTCAGATCGTCTCAGAAAAGGAAGTGGATGCACTGAAGACACAGAAAAAGGTGCATTTGGAAAATCTAAAGTCTTTGCCACTGTACGAGGGCATAACTTTCCCGTCAGCAGATTTAGGCGAGTACATTCGTACATCTACATTGAAGGCTATGAAGGATATTCCAGTCCAGTTGGTGAACCCTACAAAGAGAAAGGTGTTGCAGATGATATACAACATATCTCCTGACTTTAAGTTAAACCTGGACGAGCTTGATAATAAAAAGTTAAAGGAGCTGTGCAAGTTGGATCTTCCAATGATAGCGGAGGCGTCCAACTATTTTTACTGTGTGGAACACGAGGCAGAGTTGCTGGATAAGCTTGATAAAGCGTACGATAAGTGGTTGTTGGAGGGTAGTTTTAAAAAGTATATGGGTATTAGTTCAGCGCGTCCTTTTCTTACACTGTCTCCGATTCGCGAAGTAGAGGCAAAGTCTGTGGAGGATGTTTTGGCTGGAGATTCAGGCGCCCTGGAGTCTCTGGTGTATCATGTGAAACCTTCTGTAATTGGTCTGCCCCGTACATCTGTTTATGATGTGGATGTGGACTATGCAAAGCGTCTAAGTCAGGAGCTTCAGGATTTAAATGTGTTGCCTTCTGGTTATGATTATCTTTGTGCGGTAAAGGCGAAGGGGGTGCAGTCGGGTAAGCGTAAAATAACGATTAGGGGGGAAACACTTGAGATGAAGTCAGACGAACCTTTGGAGACAAAGGAGGATGAGCCTGTGAGAAATCTTGGGAGAAAGCGTAAGAGTATTTAGATGAAACGTATACATGAAATGTTAAGTTTGGGTGTACTATTATTTAATTTGTTTCCTGGACCTCAAAATTTGGTCCATGGTGTTTATTATCTCCTCCGTGCATGGTTTACAACAGATAAGGATCGCAATGTGGGTTTTCCCGAGATGGGTCGTGTTCCCGAAAGGTATACGGATATCCTGTGTGTGCCTTTGATGACATTGATGTTAACTGTTCCCAAACCCTCGTGTGGTGATTTTGCTTTTGTGCCGTATTTTGTGACTCATGTGATGGGTTATGGGTCACCTGTGTGGTTTTCTGTCTTGCCTGGAGCTTTTTTCACAGTGTACACATTTCTTCGTCCGCAGGTGTTGTACTTATTGTTTGGTGCGCTTGCCTCGAGGTATGTCCGTGGTGATAATATGAGACTAGGACTTGTTTTTGCAGCAGGTTGTCACTTTATTATGGCAGCTTTCGAGTCGTTGGAGTTTAGTTTTTTGTCTGTTTGTGTGGTGTTGTTCATGGCAGAGTGTAAGTTGAGACTGCAATGGCAGTATGAGCTTATACCACCAGTCTATCCGTCAGTAAATATGTTTGCAGTGCCAGTGTACGTATTGAATGCATTCGTATGGGACTGGGCGCATACCTGGAAGTATACAGACAAGGTGTGGAGAAGTGCGGACATCTTATTTCCCTTGACGAATATAGCTGGTGCATTTTTGCTTTATCAGTATGAATCATATATAAATACATAATCATTCCTTTAAAATGTCATCAGAAGGTGTGCTTATATTTGGTAAAAAGATCGGTGGGGGTGTTTTTGGAGATATTGTTAATGCTACTTTCTACAAAAAAAGGCTTGTGCTAGATGATTATCGTGGAGAAGCACTGGAATCGAGTACCAAATATGCTATCAAAGTGCCGAAAGGAGAAGATCTTCAACTAGAGATGGACAATCTGAAATTGTTGGGCACCTCTCCTTATATTATAAAGGTGTATGGCACAGCTACTATTCCTAGTCCTAATCAACAAGGACGCATGGTGCTGGTGATGGAACTATTGTCAACGACACTTGGTCAAAAACTGAAAAAACCCATATCCATAAGACGATATGCCTTTCCCAAACTATTGAAAAATGCATTCGAAGCTGTTGCTTTTTTGGATAGTAAAAAGTTTGTGCACAGAGATTTGCATTATAATAATGTTATGTTTGGAAATAGCGATGTGCCAAAGCTTATTGATTTTGGATTAGCAAAACAAGTGGAAGACCAATTCGTTCCGTTTCCTGCGTTGAATGACAACTGGAGAGTGTTTCATCCTCCCGAACAGCGCATGATGTTAAATGGAAGATATCGGTATGGCATGTGTACTAGGAAATTCGATGTGTATTCTATGGCGATGAATATGATTGAGTTTGTGCACGATCAAGCGAAAAACTTGATACCTGGACTGTTTCATATGTTGATAAGGCAGACAATTCTTCGTTCATCTAGTGACAATTTCAATTTTTCATACTTAGATACACAAAACAAATACCCGACACCTACATCATTGAATGAATGCATTATTGTGGAAGCCAGTAGTCCTTCAGACATCCACACCTACTTCAGACAAGGTTTTGGTGGATTGCCCAATCTGGTGTTGCACATGCCTGTGCGCCTGGGTAGTATATTAAAGAGGTGTCTTATGTTTGATCGGAATCGACCGAGCGCTCGAGATGTTTTGACAGCTATAAGAGAATATGATAACCGTACAAGGCAATCGTCACAGCCTTCAGCACAGCGTTTTTTAGACCCACGGGTCAGTGGACAGGGCAGAGGGTTATCAAGAGGGCGGGGCAGAGGGTTACCAAGAGGGCGAGGCAGAGGGTTATCAAGAGGACGAGGCAGAGGTTTATCAAGAGGGCGAGGCAGAGGGCGAGATATGGATGTGACTGGCAAGCGGAAGAGGTTACGTTTTTAGTTAGTATATATTTATAGATGAGTTATTATATGCTGCCTGATGATGTGCTTTTACATGTTCTTTCGTTTTTATCCCCTTGTGACTTGACACCTATATCAAATGATTCGGTACACCTGTTTCGATCGGACATTGTGTGGATGCTGCACACAGATGTTGATAAAGATTGTTTTGTGGAGTATGTGTGGCAGCAGCGTTTGAAAGACTATACATTTCGGTACAAACGGATGTGGACTCTTGGATGTTTGGGTCGATTGAACCCTCCTAAGAAAAATGTTAACCTATATAGCGTGGGTAAAACATGAAAATGAAGTGTTTGGATTTGTTTTCAGGCATTGGGGGTATGGGCAGGCTGCTGCCATTTGAGCCTGTGATGTTTTGTGAGTGGGACGATTTTCCTAGGAGTGTTTTGGAGAGCAGGATGAAGAGTGGTGATTTGCCTGATGTACCTATTCATGATGATGTGAGAACGTTGACTCCTCCAGATCACGATATACTGATCGGAGGTTTCCCCTGTCAAGATATCAGTACTTTGGGGCTTAAAAAGGGATTGGATGGTGAGAAATCATCCCTGTACTTCCAGATATTGAGGATAATCAAGATAAAGCACCCCAAGTATGTTTTTTTGGAGAACGTGGCTCACATTCTGCACATGCCATCTGTCTGGCAGGTTGTGCTTCGTACTTTGTGTCAGGAGGGGTATGATATGAAGTGGTGTGTTTTTGGAGCAAATTCTTGTGGGGCTGTACATCAGAGGAATCGTTGGTTTATTCTAGCCACTTATACTGGAATCCCATGTGGTGTTGGTTTGATGCCGGAACGGATGGGTAAGTATGGTGAGATGAAGGGTGGTACTTACAGTGAGTTGCCAGATCCCAAGGTACTTCGTACTCGCCTGAGTGTGCCTATTGTGATGAAGCATTTGGATGGTGTTCCTACCAAAGGAACACTGTGTACGAAAGTAGTTACACGTACGCTGTGGATGACCCCACGTGCTACAGGTGGTACGAGAGCTATCTATAATAAGACGAAACGATCCATGAGCGACTTGCCGAATCAGTTGAGGTTTGCAATATGTACTCCTGATAAGGATCGTCATTTTTGTGCAAATTTAAAGTGGGTGGAGAATTTGATGGGTTTGCCAGCTGGTTGGACGGACCCAGAGTGTGGGCATGTGGAGGATTTCCCAGGTTTTGGTAAGGAGGTGTATAAACGCATGATGCCCGATAAGATACAAAAGAACTATTACAAGAGGTGGAAGACACTTGGTAACATGTGTGTCTCTCAGACAGCTTTGCTTGCTTACGACTATTTAAAGTCAAGTGATGTATAAAAAATGCAATTGCCGGTTTGGTTAGTAGATGGTACTAAATTGTACTATGTATACAAGGATGGGGATGAGCGTATGATGGAGGTATATTCATTGTATGGTGACCAGTCTTATTTCGGAGGGGTGCAGTCGTGTGACATGGATATTCAAAAGATGGAAAAACTTCGTGGTCCTTGGAAAGGCGTTATGGAGAAAAGGCGTAGGGATAGACTACAGGGTATTAGAGATTTAGGTCAACCAGCATTATTTTAACTTTCTATTGCGTATATTGTAGATATAATTGGCACTGCCAGTGTAATGTAACTGACTACTGCGTTAACTCCCCATTTGATTATGTTGCTGCACACATATACGCCGTATACCATGACGGGAGTGAATATGAGGTGTGGTGATTTGATCCAAAAGCATTCGTCGTTTAGATCGTTTTGAATTGCCCATTCTTGGTATGTGTTGTATGTCTCTGTGTTTTGGTATAGGACAAACTCTATAGCTTTGTTGATCGGTGTTTGTGATATGATATATACAGATGACCACAGGTAGTTGTCAGGACATTTCCCTCCATCTGCCAGTAGCGGGAAATACTCGTCCCACATTTTTGGTCGGAATGTTTGTATCCATCGGAGTGTATCATCAAAGAAGCAGTCTGGGATGTTGGGTGTGCATGTGATCCTGTAGTTCCATGTATGTGCGAGTATGATAAATGGAGTGAATGCTATGAGTGGGAATGGCGAGATGCCTGTGATGACACTGAACACTGCCATGGCTATGAGTGTGTAACCAACATATATGATGGATTCTGTAATGCGTCCGACTCGCTCTAGAGTTTCATTTGGGTCACACATGATATCTTCGTAGTGGCATGTCTGAAACGAGTATAGCACTGTTTGTTGTGCAGTTTCTTTGGAGGGTATGGATATAGTCGGTGGGTTGAATTCTGGGTACTCGATAGGCATTTTAAGGTCACGTAGCCACATCATAAAGTTGGGTAGAGTGTAGTCTGTGAATGGACCCGAATAGTAGTGTTCTACCCTGTCTGTGGCGTCTATCATGGCTTTGACAAAGTTGTCGGCGACGGTGCAGTTGAGGGGTCCGGGTGTTTCGGGTATGTCTGTGTAGAGTCCCCACGCCATGGTGTGGTGTGCGACGACTTTTTGGTATGCTGCTCCTAGTTTGAGTTCATGTAATTGTAGATCGGGTAGTGTTGTGTCTGACATGTTGTGTGATTGCATGATGCCGTGTATTTTCGTGAGTGATTCCTTTGCAGTGTCGTACATGCTACTTAGTTCGGGCACTGGTGCGATGGTTTTAATGAGAGCATCGTCTATGATGTTGACCCATGGAATTTCTATTTGTATTTTGTGCCACAGGTCTAGGTAGAATCTTGGTATTTCATGTCTATCCCATTCTGTTAACATGACTTTTTTATCTGGGTGTCTCATGTAGATAATGAATCCCATGGATGCTTCGTATCCCATGTTGTATTTCCTTTTCCAATTGTATATGGCGTCTGTGGGGATGTCTGTTCGGAACACTGCATTGATTTTGTGCATGAGAGCCTGTTGTTCTGCACAGTGTGCGAGGCGTATTTGTTCGAGATACATGGCTTCACCCCATTGCCGCCCATTGTAGTGGTGCACCAGTAAGTCACACTCCGAGTTACCGTGAAAGCCGGTCATGTTGATGGTGTGCCCCTGCATCTCTGGCAGTCTTCTTCGTTCTATAGTGTCTACTGCATCGCACACACTGCCAAAGTCAGCTCCGGTAAGCCACTCTACAGCACCTGCTGCAGCACATATGCCTCTCCAGAGGAATATGATAAAGTCGCCTACTACTCCGAGTAGTTTGAGCAGGCTGACGAGTATTTCCGAGGCTAGGGATGCGATGATATCGACGCCTTTCTTGATGAGTGTGACAACATCTGTGGCGAGTTCTCCGACATCGGATTCTCCTTTTGTGACGAGTGAGAGTAGGTTGGAACCGACTTTGAAAATGAGGGATACGAGGTTGATCATTTCTTTGGAGAGTGCGTTTTTGAGCACAGAGAACATTTTTGCAATGCCTGAGAAGAAATTGCTCCCACCTGTGATATCACCCATGGCGTCAAACACATTGATAAAGTAGTTCATAGGGATAATGGTAACTGTGGCGACAAATTGTGCAGTGTTCTCGCTAAGGTCAATGCTCGTGGTAGTGCTGACAGTATTTTGAACGACTCTCTTGTATTCTGTGCTGATGAGTTGGTCTTCTATGGTGTTCTGAATAGATGTCCAGTCCATGGTGTCCCCAGTAATTAGGGATATCATGTAGTTGGCGAGTACAAGGTTGAATCGTATGGCTTCTACAGGTAGTACAAGTATGGAATGTGCGAGGTTGGTGAGTTCTTCCTTGAGTGTGGCAGAGACAATACTTTGTGGTAGTATAGAGACTGCATTTCCAGCAAGTGCGTATATAACTTTGCTGAGACCACATAGACTATCTTGGAACGTCATGGTTTTGACATCTCCGGATTTTGCAAATATGCCAACTGCAGTCTGTATCATGTATCTGAGCTGTTCAAGTGGTACAGACAGTGTTTCTTTGATAGTCACAGACGATGCGCAGAAAAAGTCTGTGTTGGACACTGCACATCTTGAACCTGAGGGGTAATTTTTGCTGTCGCACCATTCTTTTCCCTGGGGTCGTACGAGTTGGAAAATGTTACCCACCGAATCAATCATGTCTTCGACACCATCAAAAACCCATTCGGTGATGAGCGAGTTGCACGGGTTTTGTGTGTCTGTAGAGACGTCGTATGGGTTTTGAGGGTCGTAGAAGAACATGCAGTTTTCTGAGCACTCTGTGTTTGTCCCGTATCCGCAATTGAGCGGTATGTGGAAGAATTTGTCTTGCACAATATCTTCTCCTGAGAGTGCAATTCTGAGTATGACATTTAAAAGCCGGAACCAAATGCGAAGTGCTATTGGGATAGCAGAGAAAGCACCGAAGAGATCTTCTGCTGCTACTGTGGCTTTATCTACATTTTGAAAGAAATGTTCTTGCAAGCGTATTCCAGTTTGATCTGTTTTTCCCCATTCCCCGTCCCATCTCTGTAGAATTTCCATAAAAGATAGACCAGCATGTTCTCCTCTTAGAATAAAGTACATCTCGTCTACGACCGACATGACGATTCCTATACCGGATTTGAGTATATATCCGAGTGTTTCTGATAGGGGTTTCGCAGATTCTTGTATGTCGTTGGCGACATTTGTGACCTCGCTTCCGGGTGTGTCCGTGCCTAGATTGAGCGGTTCAACGACAGCTGATAAGATGTGTAGTGTGGTTTCTTCAAGCGAGTCTGCAGCTTTTACAAACGACCCATGTATGAATTGTGGGTTAAATGTGATGGGCTGCAGTAGTATAATCCTCGAAACAGTGTGTGCTAGCATCTCTGTGGTGCCAATTACCCCTTCTAGGGTGTATCCTGCAGTGGAAAATATAGGAATATTTTTGGGTGGTTTGAGTAGTATACGAGTGAGTATGTTATCGACCACTTCATCCATGTATTTGCCCACATACACTGCGACACGTTTGAGGGGTTGGAACACTCTTCTACCGTCAGGGATTTCTTTCCAGGGTGGTATGGCGAGGACAGCTGTTTGTGGAACAGCAATGAACGTGTTGACAGTCTCGTTGACAATGTTTGCAAGGAGTGCGGGTCTAACAACGTCAAAGGCGATTCCGAACGCAGGTGTGATACCATCGCATGCGCACTTTATGACGCCTTCTTGTTTCATGATAGCAGTTTGGAACGCAGATGCTGTGTCGTATAGGTCTAGGGGACCCTTGGGGTTGACGATGAATGATGACATGGCGATAGCGAATGCTTTCATCCCCTCACCTATGAATACAAGAGATTCTATGATGGTTTTTAGTTGGCATTTTGCGAGTATAGTATATGTTCCTGTGGTGAGTTGTGCATTGAGAGTGACAACCCAGTTATAGAGTGGAACGATGAGATCTGCGAAGAAGACAACGATTTGACCAAAGTCTGCAACAAGACCCCACACATGCACGATGATACTATCCCACCATGTTTTAATGACTTCTTCTTGACCGTCCAGGGCAATAGCAAGTAGGACGAAAGCACCTATTCGTATGACCATCACAGTATCTACATTAGGTATAGGCGGTGCTTCTTTGAAACACGATGATAGGACTTGCGATAAGTTGGTAGCAACAATTTTTCTTTGTTCTCCCTCTGAGTTGACAAAAAACCAGAGAACCGTTCCTACAAAAAGTAGGACCATCTCTAATAGACATACCAGTATCATTTCTGTAAATATATTTCTTATTTATACGCGTGTACGAGTTGAAGTAATTTGAGTAATCCTTCGCGAGTCATGTTGTTGACCATGAGCAGGTGTTCTTTTGGACATAGTATCGCTTGTTCGGGTTTGGTGTCTATGAGGACAACGATGAGGTGTTTGTGATATCCAAACCATTGTCTTGCAAGATGTTGAACATCTAATTGTGATTTGCAGGTGATAATCAGTATGTCACATTTCATAGCAACTGAGTGACCAAGATCTGGTATGTCCACGACTTCATAATCACCCTCTTTATATATTGTGGTCAATATGGTAGGTTTTTGTAGTATAGAGAATTCGTCATATAAAAGCCTACTGACAAGTGACGAGGTGCCATATGTACCTGTGATGCATATGCGCATATTTAAGTATACACTGTTGGAGTTATATGTGTAAAAAAAAATTGTATATATTCGCATTAAAAGTTCTACAATGTCAGAATCATGGGAAGACAAACTTGACCGCCAATTAAGTATTGATGAAAAAAAGTACATTCTTGGATATGTGTTAGATCAAACAGAGGCAACTTTAAAAATGGAGTCACTCAATGTTTTAAAATTTGTAGAAAGTGTGCGAATGCCCTCCGACTTAAAACTAATTATGAACAGCATGGAGCCTCTTTCCTTCAGCGACCACCCATACTCTGTCGTGTCTGTTATATTGAATATGGATGCATATCTGTTGAAATCTGGCTCTATGCCCTGGGAAGAAGCATACGAAAATTTTATAGAAGCAGTAGTGGACGATCTAGCCTGGTCTTCATATGAGACACGTAAGGCAGTTGTCGAACCATTTATAAATGAGAAGTTTCGTAGTAGCCTTTTTTGGTCAGCAATGTTCGCTTTGATAAAAAAGTATAAGAAAGATCGTGAGACTGAAATAAATAACTATGATTGGAGCAGATATGCATTAGATTATAACAGTGCGTCGCTACGGTTCTAGACACCCGCTTCTTATACACCGCCATGTTGGGGGGTAAAACGCGACTTCTGTGAGTTTTGGAGCATGTTCCACTGTTTATGAAAAATATTTTTTTTATCATTTTTATA
>Ga0222717_10003905_pt1 | contig 11070 bp, 8 predicted proteins | sample C33_18DmetaG_FD_165053 | JGI IMG/M metagenome (GOLD analysis project Ga0222717, IMG submission 165053) | Estuarine water microbial communities from San Francisco Bay, California, United States - C33_18D | ecosystem: Environmental > Aquatic > Marine > Unclassified | place: USA: California...
CAGGTGTTCGCCGAGCATGTGGGGCAGCACACGCGGCATGCTTCGCTGGTGATGTCGACCGATGGTGGGACAGGGTCGCCGCGCGGGGCACAGACCTTGTCTTACAACCGGACGGGCAAGCCGATTCCGGCGGAGCATAAGCCAAAGCGTATCTTTGACATGCTCTTTGTGAAGAGTGGGCGAGATGCGGCGCGTCAGCTGGCCTTGAGCAAGAGTGCGCTTGATGATTTGATGGAGGATGCGCGTTCACTGAATCGCTCGCTTTCCCAACATGATCAGGAGACGTTGGCAGAGTATTTGCAGTCCGTTAGGGATACAGAAGTGCGGGTGGAGAAAGCGAAGCGTTGGCTGGATATCCCGCTTCCGCGAGTGGAGGTGGATCATTTGCAGCTCGATGTGACGCCGGAGGATCCACGCAATTATCTGCGGACGATGTATGAACTGATCTACCTGGCGTTCAAGACGGACTCAACGCGGGTGGCGACTTACCAGCTTGGCCGCGAGAATGGCGTGGGTATCAGTGACTACCTTGGGCGCGCGGTGGGTTTCAAGCTGACGCATCAGCTGTCTCATGAAACGAAGAAGCCGGAGGGTTATCAGAATTTCGGCACCTACTGCCGGTTCATCAATGAGGAGTTGGGCCGCTTTGTGAGTCGGCTCAAGGCGACGCCGGAACCGGGTGGCGCTGGGAACATGCTAGACCACACGGCCGTCTTCTTTGGTTCGGCGTCGAGCGCGTTTCATCTCTCGCGCAACTATCCGCTTCTGCTGTTCGGTGGACGGAACATGGGGTTTCAACATGGTCAGTATCGCAAGTACAACAGCTCGAACCAAGCGACGTCTGGTATTGCCAATGACTCTGGTTGGCAAGCGGAGATACGTGAGACGGAGTTGCCGCTTTCCAATCTCTACCTGGCCATGCTGCATAAGCTTGGGGTAGAAACGGAGAGCTTTGGTGGGAGTCGTGAGGCTTTGAGTGGGGTGTAAGGGTGGCGACGTGGAAGTCACCCCTACGGGGTGGACCATGCGCGCATGGGGCGGTCTAGCATGTTAGCAGCTTCTTGGTCGTCGAGGATCTGCTCGGTCTCGGGGTCCCAACGCAAGCGTTGGCGTTGCAGGCGCATGGCCATGTTTCCTAAATGCGCGATGGTGATGGTGCGGTGAGCAGCTTCGATCGGGGCGGCAGTGGGTTTGCCTGAATAGATACAGTCGATGAAGTTTCGGAAGTGATGCGGGCTATTGTAGAGCTTGATTTCACCTTCCTGGATCTTCTCGCGGCGTAATTCTTTGGGATGGGTTTCAAATTGGCCGCTGTCGCACCAGATGGATTTGCCATCCTCGCCTTCGAAGGTGATGCCGGCACGGACTTGATGGCTGTCAGCCACGATCATCTTCACGCCGTTCTTGAAGAGGGCCTCGAAGTAGTAGGAGGTGGCGGTGTTCCAGAGTTCTCCTTTCGGCGGGAAAGTAGCCTTGGCATTGAGGATCTCGACCGGGCCGGTGTGATCGGTGCCGAGTCCCCACTGCGCGATGTCAATGTTATGCGCGCCGATATCGGTGACGTTGCCGCCTGAGTAATCGAGGATCCATCGCCAGTTCACGGGCAGGCGGGCGCCACAGTAGTAGGCTTCGGGCGCTGGGCCTAACCACATGTCGTAGTTCAAGCCTTTGGGAACGGGTTCGGGCTGCGTGCGATGGCCTTGTTTGTTGATGTCAGGATTTCCCGGGACGAGCCCGACTTTCACCGTGTGGACGTTTCCAATACGTCCATTGCGCACGTATTCACAGGCGAGGCGGTTGTGCTGATCGGAACGCCGTTGGCTGCCGGTTTGCCAGGTGATGCCAGCTTTCTGTACGGCATCGCTCATCAAGCGTCCTTGGGCGATGGTGAGGGACAGGGGCTTTTGTCCGTAAATGTGTTTCCCTGCCTTAGCGGCGTCTAACACTTGCAAGACATGCCAATGATCCGGCGTAGCGATTTCCACGGCATCGAGGTCGTCACGCGCTAACAAGTCTCGATAGTCGACGTAGGTGGCGCAACCCTTGTAGCCGTCTTTGGGTGCGTGTTCTTCCTTGGAATAGTGCTCCTCGGCGAGCCGCTTGGCGGGTTCGCGTCCGCCAATCTTGTTCTCCCAGTAACCAGGCGACTCTTTGTTGACGTCGCACACCGCGATGACCTGGACGCGTTCGTCATTCAGGAAGGTCTTCATTTCATTCATCCCCTGATTCCCGGTGCCGATGAAGGCCATGGTGATGCGTTCGGATGGAGCGGGCCGTTTGCTGAGCCCTAACACTGTAGCAGGTATGATAGTGGGAAACGCGACGGCGGCGCTTGCCTTGAGGAAGGTTCGGCGGGTGGGAGCACTCATGCGTGGAGTTTAGGTTTTCCGGTGCACGATGCCAAGTTTCCTTGCTTCACGGTGATCTCCTTGAGTGCTAGGATGGCATCCGATATGATTCGTCTTCTTTCTCTCATTGCTCTTTGCATCCCCACCTCACCGCTTCACGCCGACGAGGTGGGCACTTGGAAATCCCTCTTTGATGGGAAGACGCTGACGGGATGGGAACGTCACGGTGGGAAGGCAACGTATATGGTGGAGGATGGTGTCATCGTGGGGACGAGCGTTCCCAATACCCCGAACACCTTTCTTTGCACGGAGCGTGCGTATGGTGATTTCGTGCTCGAGTACGAGTATTTCCCACATCCCACGCTGAATTGTGGGGTGCAGTTTCGCAGTCAGATCCGTGAGAAGAATGATCGCGTGTGGGGCTATCAGTGCGAGATCGATCCTTCGGATCGCAAGTGGAGCGCTGGGATTTATCATGAAGCTGGCCGCGGCTGGCTCTATCCAGTGGAATCAGCCAATGCTCAAGCGGCGTTCAAGCCGGGGGTGTGGAACCAGGTGCGCATCGTTTGTCATGGTCCTAACATCCAAACGACTTTGAATGGCGTGCGCGTGTCTGAGCTGGTGGATGATGGTGAACGTGAGGGGATCGTCGGTCTGCAGGTGCATGGGGTGGGCAAGAATCCGACGCCAATGCAGATCAAATGGCGGAATCTGCGAATCATGGAGCTACCAGCGAGCGATGCCAGTGCTTTGCTAGAAGGAAAGGCCGAGACATTGGGGCAACGGGCTCCGCGAGGTGCCGATGTGTTGTTGGCACCGGGAACCGACCTCAGCGCGTGGCAGTTGCGGCCGGAGAAGGTGCCTTGGATGAGCAAGTATGAAGCGGGAAACTTACAGTGGACGGTGGATGCTGAGCAAGGGATCGCCATTCCGTTAGCGAAAGCGGGCAGCATGGATTCCAAGAAAGCGTATAGGTCGCATCGGATCCATGTGGAGTTCCGCACGCCACCTATGACCGATGCCGAGCCACGCCCGGAAGCAAGTGGAAACAGCGGTGTGTATCTGCAAGGACGATATGAACTTCAGATCTGTAATTCTTTTGGACTGGCGGCGGCCGACAATCTCTGTGGTGGGCTCTATCGCTTGCGCGCGCCTGACGTGAACGCGGCGAAGAAGCCAGGTGCGTGGTAAGCGTATGACATCGTCTTCATACCTGCACGGTTCGAAGATGACGAGAAGGTGTCGAACGCACGCTTCAGTGCCAAGCTCAACGGCCAGTGGATTCATCGCAACATCGAGATCAGCGGGGCGACGGGATCTGGAGACAAGGAGACGGCGTTGCCTGGTCCGTTGCGCTTGCAGGAACACCAGCATCCGGTGGCGTTTCGCAATACCTGGGTGGTCGACATCGACGCTCCGACGCGTCTCGACCAGTATGATCCGCGTAAGAAGAAGAAATCTTAGCTACAAAGGTCAACGGGTTGCGTGGGATTTCGGATAAATCCACGACGATGATTACTCACTGGGTTCTTCTTCGAGGTCGGTCTGTGTCCACGGGGTCTGCCGGTCGTGGAAGTGCTCTCTCACTTTCGCCACGTCCGCAGGTAGAATGGTGGAAGCTTGGTTTCCCCATTCGCGGCGCGTGTAGGTGAGCACGGAAGCGACCCACTCATCGCTTTGCGTGGCACCAAAGGGTGCCATCAGTCCTTCATAATCCTTCCCATCGATTCTCCCGGTGAGCCCATGAAGCAGGATTCGAACCGCGACGTCAGGTGCTTGTGTGAGTCGAGGCGAGCCGGGAAGTGGCGGTGCCAGCGACCCGTTCGGAGCTTGGATCCCCTGGCCATTTGAACCATGACAGGCGGTGCAGAGTTCCACATAGATGGTACGGCCTCGGTCAAATAGGCTTCGTCCTTGTTTGTCGAGAGCGAGCACGTGTGAGGCTGGTTCACTAACGAGTTCCCTTGGGGCCACCGCCTCCACGGCCTTGATTACCTGGGCGTGTGTTGGGTGTTTCGCTAGGCACTTAGCAATGAGGTATCTGCTCGTTTCCTCTTTGCTTTGACCCGCCGTCAGCACGATCTGGGAAATCACCAACGGACTCGAATCCGCAAGCATCTCCTCCAATCGTTTGAAGTAGAGTCCAGGCGGATCCATCGTCCGGACGGCCGCGATGCGGATGCGTGAATCATGATGTCGTGTCAGTGATAGAATCGTTTCCCTGTCTAACTGCCCAATCCCATCCAGGGTCCAGAGCGCGTGGAGCTGGGCAAGCGGGTCCTCATGTTCCAAGGCCATCTTCTTCAAGGTGGGTGTGACGGATTGCACCTGACGGGTGACCAGAAGGCTCTGTGCAGTGTCGCGCCACCACCCATTCGGATGGCCGAGATATTCAGCTAGTTCCTTGGGCGTTGCCTCGAGAAGCTTTGGCCTTGGGCCACGCTTCATTCCATCCCGCACGACGCGGTAGATGCGCCCCCGTCCAACGTTCTTGTCGTATCCGGCTCTCAAGATCTCTTCCCGCAGATACGGCGTGAGAAAGGCCTTCTCTTGGACGACACCGCGATACATGTCGACGATGTAGAGACATCCGTCGGGGCCAGTGTGAGCGTTTACCGGCCGGAAGTTGCCGTCCGTGGAGGTGATGAACTCGCCCAGATCCTTCTCAAATCGATTCGTTAGTTCGATGTGTCCAGACTCGGTGTGACGAACCTCTGACCGGCGAACCAGACGGCCAACGGGTTCGCAGATGAAGTAGTCACCCTGCATGTCTTCGCCTAACCGATCTCCTCTAAAGATCGTCTGACCACATGCCGAGGTAAAGTGACGCAGGGTTCCATCACTCTTGCGAGCCGCACCAGGCCCGCTTTGCAGATCCGGCGTGACCATGGCTGGCCAGACACTATCATAGCCCCCATTGCGGTGAATGGCCCCGGTCATGGTTCGGCGACTGTCCTTGTGTGCGGCGCCGCTGAGATAGCGGGGCGGGACGAAAAGACACATGCCCGGATTGGAGTTGGTCGAGAAGATGAAACGGCCCTCATCATTGCGCGTCAATCCCCATTGGCCAACGGAGGGGACCGATTCATGGCGAATCGTTTCCTCGATGACCTGATAACGCCTTCCATGCTGGGAGACGTGGATCCAATTGTCCATTCCCCAAGTGAGGCTGTTGGCCTTGTGTTCGACGTTGCTGTCACGGAGCGAGAACTTGTCGGTGACGTGTCGCTTGATGTCCGCCACGCCATCGCCGCCGCCATCCTGACAGAACCATAGATCCGGAGGTTCACCCACTAGCAAACCATCATCAATGGCAAGGATCGCGCGTGGTTCGATCAGACCATCAAGGTAGGCCGAATGGGTGTCCATCTTGCCGTCGCCATTAGTGTCCTCGAGTCGGCTGATTCTCCCGACGGGTTCCTTGGCGCCGGTCGCTTCGAGGTCTTGCATGTAGCCCCGCATTTCCACCACATACATTCGCCCATTGCCGTCCCAGGTGAGCGCGACTGGTTCTCGTATGAGCGGCTCGCTGGCAACGAGTTCAACGCAAAAGCCCGGCGGAAGCCGAAGACGCTTCATCGATTCCTCAGGGGAAAGCGGTGCCCATGCAGGGTGGGTATCGACCACGCGATCGCTAGGCTCAGCGAGAACTCCTGGGAGGAGGATCAGTGTCAGAAACACGCATGTTAGAGCAGTGGGTGGGACCATTGGGTGTTGAAGGTTCAATTGCTCTGAAGTGATTTGCTTAGCGCCACCAGATGGATGAGGTCTTGAAGGCCTCCGCTCTTGCTCTTGAGATCTGCGAACATTGCGCCAATGATAGGGCGGTCGCTGATTTCAAGTTCGCGACCCAGGGCGTAGGTGAGTAGTTTCTCTGTGAGACAACGGGTGAATTGCTCTTCTCGGGCTACCAAGAGGCTCCGAAATTCGGGGAGGGTCTGAAAAGTCTCGCCGCCTGGGAGTTTGCCGGTGGGATCGATTGGCGTTTGTAGGTCGTAGTGATCGCGCCAACCGCCGATGGCATCGAAGTTCTCCAGGGCGAAGCCGAGCGGGTCGATCTTGCGATGGCACTCGGCACAGGTGGCGATTTCCCGATGCTTTTCGAGCTGTTCGCGGATGCTGACGGCACCGCGGATGTCGGGTTCTACGATCGGAACATCGGATGGCGGGGGTGGTGGGGTATGGCCTAGCAGTTTCTCAAGGACATAGATGCCACGGACGACGGGGGAGGTGTCGACGCCATTGGCCGAGGCAGTGAGGAAAGCGCCTTGGCCCAGCAAGCCACCACGCCGATTGTTCTGGAGGGAAACTCGTTGCAAGGCGTTTCCCTGGACACCTTGGATACCGTAGTGCAGGGCGAGTTCGCGATTGAGAAAGGCATAGTCGGCGTTGAGGAATTCTTGCAGTGGCCGATTGTGGTCTAGCAGGTGTCGAAAGAAGGTTTCAGTCTCGGCGCGCATGGCGGTTTCGAGGTTGTCTCGGTAGTAAGCAAGGAATTCGGCCGAAGGTGGCATGGTGCCGATGTTGTCTAGATCGAGCCAACGCCGGACGAAGTGCCTGACGAATCGGTCGATCTTGGGATCAGCGAGCATGCGGGTGATTTGGCTCGATAAGTTGGCGCGCAAATTCCCAGCGGCTGCCAATTCAAGAAGCGTTTCGTCAGGAGGCGAGGACCAGAGGAAGTATGACAAGCGCGATGCTAGGGCGATCTCGCTCAACTCGCCTTCGCCGAGATGGATGTAGAGGAATCCGGGAGAACAAAGAATGGCCTGGAAGCCCAGTTGCAAGACCTGCAACGGCTGAACGCCTTCCTCAAGTTTGCGGGTCACGAATTGCTGGATGGGCTCCATTTCGCCATCGACCGGTGGGCGACGAAAGGCCGCTTTTGCGAAGGCGGCGAGGCGTTGTGCGATGGACGCGGGATTCAGTTCCTCTGGCTTGAGATTGCCGTATAAGGTGCGATGACCGGTGGTTGGCCATGTGTTGATGTGAGGCCCCTCGACGTTGATCTCCCAGACGCGTAGCCGCGGTCCTTGATAGGCTTTCAGAATGCCGCGTGCTCGTGCGAGTTTATCGTCTTCCCGATCGATGAAAGGTTTGAATTCCGGTTTGTCTGCGGCCTTGATTCTGAGCAGTCGGACCATGCGTTTGGCCGAAAGTGGGCCATTGCGAAAGCGCACTTCTGGCTCGTAGCCAGCGTCCAAGTAGACATCCCATTGAAACCATTGTGGTTCTTCACTCGTCAATTCGATCCGTGCGAGCGAACTCATCTTGGACACGCTGCCCGCGCTCGTGACGCTGCCTCGCCGATCGACCGCGACGACTTCCATGACTAGTGGATCGCCATTGCGGAAATCACCCAAGGCCTTGCCGTAGTCATGGGTGCGTCCGATGGCGGCGGCGCGCACGCGGATGGTGTAGATCCCACTGTGCGGGACCCCACCCTGTTGATAAAGTGGCAGGAAGCCAAGATGACCACCACGATAGTGGCGGCCATAGAGATCGGTGTAACGCGTCTCGGGCACCCAACGGAAGCGGCCGGTTTGGAAAAGTTTCGGGAGTTCCTTGGCATCCTTGCCTTCGAAGTAGAAGGGCGATTTCTGCGAGTAGATTTCGGACACAGGTCGGCTGCCAAATTGAGTGGCGCGTCGAATGGCCTCTTCTGCGGCGGTGAAGTAGTGGCCCATCAACCTACCGGAAGTGACTAGCCCGGCGCCATTCGTATCGAAGCCGTCGACTTTGACTTCTTCGGGAAAGGTTTCCGCTGGATTCCAGATGTCGACGTTGATCACTAACAAATCGCTTATGGTATGGCGATATTCCCAAGCGTTGAGCCGTCGTAGAACGCTGTGCCCCCCGGTGTCGTGGAGATTTGCCCGGGCGACGGCGAGTTTCTCCGTCAACTGGGCGATCGTCTTGGCTTGCGCGCCGTTGGTTGGCTGCGGCTCGTCTTCCGGCGGCATGCTGCCGAGATTCAGCTGGTCGACGATTTCCTGATAGCGCTCCAAATCGTTGAGTGTGCTGATCTCAGTGGGGAGATTGTCGAATCGTCGATCGGCTTTCTGTTTCTCGGTGCCGTGGCATTGGAGACAGTGTTTCTCGAGGAAGAGGGAGATGTGGTTGTCGTTGGCTTGGGCGCTGTTGACAAGCGTTAGGCACGCTAGCAGGATGGTTGAGAGATTGGTCATTCGTTATTTGTCATTTCTCATTTGCAATTGGGGGAGCGTTGGCTCTTTGCTGTCTTTACGGAGGCGTTGAGGATTCGGCAGAGCTGCTGGTTCTCGTCGATGAGATCGTTCAGTAGTTCTGTCTTCATGAGTTCGGCTTGGCAGATGACTCGTAGCGAGTCGCTGCTTTCGTTCAGTTCTTTCAGGGCGATCTTCAACTTGTACACAAAGTCGGCGTTGCTTTCGCCACCACGAGCTTCGGCATACTTCGGCGCTGGCGAGGTGCCGGATCGAAGCAACTGCCCACCAATGTGCTTCCCAGCAGGTGACTTTGGCAATGCATCGGCGACCTTGATGATGCGCACGGCGAAGTCGATCAGCCGGTTCTCTATTTCCGTGGCTTTGTCCGTTTCTCCCATCGTGACTTTCTCAATGACCTATGACTAACGACCAATAACGAATGACAAATGTTCTTAGCCGATCTTCATCGGCGAGAACGTACCGATGCTTCTGCCAAAGCGTTCCGCCTCGGAGCCGAACCAATTCAGCACGGAAAGCCAGAGATTGGAAAGCGGCACTCGTTGATGTGCTGCTTCAGGACAGACGAGATGGCCACGATGTTGGATTCCTCCGCCTGCGAGCAGCACAGGAAGATTGCGGTTGCTGTGGCTCGAGCCGTCACTCATGCCGCTGCCGAAGACGATGAGGGTGTTGTCCAAGATCTGCGCCTCTTTGAGCCGGGTCATGAAGTGGCTAAGCTTGGTGGTTAGAAAGGATTCGACCACTTGGAGTTGCTCGATTCTACCTGGAGCTTTGCCGTGATGGGAAATGCCGTGGTAACTGTCTAAGTCGAGCTCGGCGGTACGGAAGCCCATGCCGGTCTCTAAGGTCGTTATGCGGGTAGAGTCGGTCTGCAAGGCCAGGGCCATGAGATCATATAGGAGCGCGACTTCATCAATGTGTTGCCGCTCTTCGTCTAACACTTCATCGATGGGCGGCATGGGTTTGGGACGATCGAGCCATTCTTTCGACATCTGCAATCGCTTCTCCACGTCACGGACAGAAGTGAGGTATTGGTCGAGCTTATCGCGGTCGGGGGCGTTTAGGGTGCGGTTCAAGGCGCTGGCGGAATCGCGCAAGGCATCGAGCACGCTGCCGCGATGTTTCAAACGGGTGCGTTCTGCGGCGCGGGCATTTGGCGGTGAGTTGACGAAGAGGGCGCGAAACAGGGTGGCGGGATTGTTGACGGGTGGCACATGCACACCGGCGCGATTCCAGCACATGTCGGTGCCGTTTGAGATCCCCGTATGAATGGATGGGAAACGGGTGGCACTACCGACATGCTCGGCGGCGGCCTGGTCGAGTGAGATGTTCTTATCGGGAAACCCGGCGGCTTCTTCTTTCTTGATGCTATTGAGGAAGCCCTGGACAGCGTTGTGCCCGCCATTGAGTCCGTGATCCAAATTGGAGAAGATGGTGAGATCGTCTCTATCGGCCTCAAGTGGCTTCAAGGTGGAGGTAGCGGTGTAAGCTTTGCCGGTGTCTTTGGGAAAGAAGTGGCCTGGATAAAAGCCGAGATGATTGCCCACGCAGACGAGACGTCGTGGTGGTGCCTTGTCGGCGGCGAAACTTTCGAATGCGGGGAGTGTTAGTGCGACGCCTGTTCCTTGAAGGAACAGACGGCGGCTCAAAGCGGATCGGGGATTCATTGGATGCGTCGTTGTTAGTCTCGCTTCACTTCGGCAAACGCTTCTGAGATGGCATTTCGAAAGAGCACACCGTCATTTGAGAAAACGACGAATCGGGCGCCTTGTTCGATGGTGCGGGTCGCCTGAGCCACGTTGCCAAACCAACAACCGGCAGCAACGTGTTGGGCATTGGCGGTGTCGATGATGCGTTGGAGGATGGCGATGAAGTCTTGGTGATCGTAGGCGTCGGGAATACCCATGTTGACGGTCATGTCGTTGGGCCCGACAAAGACGGCGGCGACTCCTGGAATGGCACAGATCTTGTCGAGGTTCTCGACCGCTTGGACGGATTCGATCATGGGAACGAAGATCGTGTTCTTGTTTCGGTTCTCCACGTAGTCCCGGGTTGCCTTGGTGGGCCATTGCCCCTCTGCCAAGACCTTGTCGAGTGCGGCCCCTTTTAAAGGACGGTAAACGGCGGCGGCAGCCAGTTCCTGACATTCCTCGACATCTTCCACGTAAGGAACAACGACACCATCGTAGGTGTCGCAAACCTTGGCGACACCGTCAGGGCTTCGGCTGTGCGTCCGCGCAAGACAGGCGATCCCTTTGGAAGCGAAAGCATAGCGCATGGGGAGGAAGTCACCGATATCGAAGGCCGTGTGTTCATCTGACACAATAACAAAGTCCAACGTTCCCGCCGGGATGGCGTTGACCAATGCGGGACTGATGGTGTTCTGAATGAGGGTTCCATAGACGGTCCCACCTAGAGCCAGTTTCTCTTTAAGCCGTTGCGCAGACATGGCCCGTTTTACGAAAGGCTGAACGTGCCGTCGAGCGTGTTTCTCGCAGGTATCTTGAGGGAGA
>Ga0222717_10003906_pt1 | contig 11067 bp, 10 predicted proteins | sample C33_18DmetaG_FD_165053 | JGI IMG/M metagenome (GOLD analysis project Ga0222717, IMG submission 165053) | Estuarine water microbial communities from San Francisco Bay, California, United States - C33_18D | ecosystem: Environmental > Aquatic > Marine > Unclassified | place: USA: California...
CGATGGAGTTGCTGTAATTGATGGAGTTGCCGTTACTGATGGAGTTGCCGTTATAGATGGTGTGGCGGTAATTGATGGAGTTATCGACGGTGTAGCGGTTATCGATGGAGTTGCCGTTATAGATGGAGTTGCAGTAATTGATGGAGTTATCGATGGAGTTGCAGTAATTGATGGAGTTGCCGTTATAGATGGTGTAGCGGTAATTGATGGAGTTATCGACGGTGTAGCGGTTATCGATGGAGTTGCGGTGATTGATGGAGTTGCGGTTATCGATGGTGTGGAGGTAATTGATGGAGTTATCGATGGAGTTGCAGTAATTGATGGAGTTGCCGTTACTGATGGAGTTGCCGTTATAGATGGTGTGGCGGTAATTGATGGAGTTATCGACGGTGTAGCGGTTATCGATGGAGTTGCGGTGATTGATGGAGTTGCCGTTATAGATGGAGTTGCAGTAATTGATGGAGTTATCGATGGAGTTGCAGTAATTGATGGAGTTGGTGTGATTGATGGTGTTGCGGTTATCGATGGAGTTGCAGTTATCGATGGTGTGGCTGTTATAGATGGTGTGGTTGTGATTGATGGAGTTGCGGTTATCGATGGTGTGGAGGTAATTGATGGAGTTATCGATGGTGTGGCTGTTATCGATGGTGTGGCTGTGATTGATGGAGTTGCCGTTATAGATGGAGTTATCGATGGTGTGGTGGTAATTGATGGAGTGGCTGTGATTGATGGAGTTGCAGTAACTGATGGAGTAATCGATGGAGTTGCCGTTATCGATGGAGTTGGTGTTATAGATGGTGTGGCTGTTATAGATGGTGTGGTGGTAATTGATGGAGTTGCGGTTATCGATGGTGTGGCTGTGATTGATGGAGTTGCGGTTATCGATGGTGTGGCTGTGATTGATGGAGTTGCGGTTATCGATGGTGTGGTTGACGGGGTAATACTATTAGACGCCCCTGGTGTTTGAGTTACTGTTGGAGTTATCGATGGAGTTGCAGTAATTGATGGAGTTGCGGTAATTGATGGAGTTGCCGTTATAGATGGTGTTGGAGTTATCGATGGAGTTGCGGTAATTGATGGAGTTGCCGTTATAGATGGTGTTGCAGTAATTGATGGTGTTGCAGTAATTGATGGAGTTGCTGTGATTGATGGTGTTGCGGTTATAGATGAAGTTATCGATGGAGTTGCAGTAATTGATGGAGTTGCCGTTACTGATGGAGTTGCGGTAATTGATGGAGTTATCGATGGAGTTGCAGTTACTGATGGAGTTGCAGTTACTGATGGAGTTGCAGTAACTGATGGAGTTATCGATGGAGTTGCCGTTATAGATGGAGTTGGTGTGATTGATGGTGTTGCGGTTATCGATGGAGTTGCCGTTATAGATGGAGTCGCAGTTATGGATGGTGTTGCGGTTATTGATGGTGTTGCGGTTATCGATGGAGTTGCCGTTATAGTTGGAGTGGATGTGATTGATGGAGTTGTGGTTAGTGATGGTGTGATTGACGGGGTAATACTATTAGACGCTCCTGGTGTTTTAGTTACTGTTGGAGTTATCGATGGAGTTGCAGTAATTGATGGAGTTGCCGTTATAGATGGTGTTGCGGTTATCGATGGTGTGGATGTTATAGATGGTGTAGCTGTTGTAGATGGTGTAGCTGTTGTAGATGGTGTAGCTGTTGTAGATGGTGTAGCTGTTGTAGATGGTGTAGCTGTTGTAGATGGTGTGACTGTTATAGATGGTGTTGCGGTTATCGATGGTGTGGCTGTTATCGATGGTGTGGCTGTGATTGATGGAGTTGCGGTTATCGATGGTGTTGCGGTTAGTGATGGAGTTGCGGTTAGTGATGGTGTGATTGACGGGGTAATACTATTAGACGCTCCTGGTGTTTGAGTTACTGTTGGAGTTATTGATGGAGTTGCGGTAATTGATGGAGTTGCTGTTATAGATGGTGTTGCAGTAATTGATGGTGTTACGGTAATTGATGGTGTTACTGTTATCGATGGAGTTACTGTTATCGATGGAGTTACTGTTATCGATGGAGTTGCAGTAATTGATGGAGTTGGTGTGATTGATGGTGTTGCGGTTATCGATGGAGTTGCAGTTATCGATGGAGTTGCAGTTATCGATGGAGTTGCCGTTATAGATGGAGTTGCAGTTATAGATGGAGTTGCAGTTACTGATGGTGTGGTAGTGATTGATGGAGTTGCGGTTAGTGATGGAGTTGCTGTTATCGATGCTGTGATTGACGGGGTAATACTATTAGACGCTCCTGGTGTTTGAGTTACTGTTGGAGTTATCGATGGAGTTGCAGTAATTGATGGAGTTGCAGTAATTGATGGAGTTGCCGTTATAGATGGTGTGATTGATGGTGTTGTAGTTATCGATGGTGTAGTAGTTATCGATGGTGTAGCAGTTATCGATGGTGTAGCAGTTATCGATGGAGTTACAGTTATTGATGGTGTTGTAGTAGTTGATGGAGTAATCGATGGGGTATTACTAGGTGAAGGTGAAGGTGGTGGTGGTACACACCGATAATCTACACATCCTTGACTATCTATTACTTTAACACAGAAAAAACCTATATTTTCATATGCTGGTGGTAATGTAAAACTATATGCTAAGTCAGAATCCGTAATAGTCGCAATAAAAACACAAGTTGCTGTAGCGTTAAAATCATCACACACCCATACCTCATATGGACTGTTACCTGTACAAGACGGTATTATTACGTTAGTCGCCATTATATATTAGGATAATAAACATAAATAGTTTTATCACCGATTGTTGCAGATGGTGTAACCGATACTGTTGGCGTATTTGAAGGTGTTGGTGTAACATTTGTAGGTTCATCTATTATATTTATAATACCGTTCATACTTGAGTGTATTGAACATTGGTAATATAAAGTACTTGGAGCGTTAGTGGGTACCAAGAATGATAGTGTACCATTTGTCTCCCCATTATTTGTTACACCATCATTATACTGATTACCTGTACCAGTACCTATAACTGTCTTAATATAAAATGGGTGTCCTATTGCATTAATACTAAAATTATATAGTTTATTCTTATATAATGTTAGTGTTGGGTTTGAACTACCATCAATATCATAACTTGAAGCCCCATTATTTGTCACATTAAATGTTTGATAAACATTCACACTCGTAGATGGAGTTACTGAAGGTGTACTTGTTACTGAAGGTGTGCTTGTTACTGAAGGTGTGCTTGTTACTGAAGGTGTAGTAGTTATTGACGGAGTTATAATAGTGGTTGAAGTTATAGATGGGGTTGTAGTAACAGACGGAGTAGTCGATGGAGTAACAGACGGAGTAGTTGTTTGAGTCTTAGTTGGCGTAACTGTTGGTGTAACTGTTGGCGTAACTGATGCAGACATAATAATTGCTTCTGAATCACAGTTTAAAAAGTAAAGATTAGTTGGAGTTATACTTGGAGTTGTAGTAATAGATGGTGTAGTTGTAGGAGTAACACTAAGACTACTTAGACATGACTCACAATTATTAAAGGTGTTTCCACTCGAAGGTATACCGAAGTAATTTCCGCTTATATCAGTTCTTCGATATCCTGGGGGTTCAGTGTACGGTATACTATAATAACCCACATACCCCCAACACGAACTATTGTAATTAATTGTTTGACCTGATATAATATTTGGTACTTCTTCAGTTTGTACTATCATATCGTTTGTAGTACATGAAGTATAAACATAAACTACATCTACTCTAGCAGGTACACTTGTAGAAATACTCGGAGTTACTGTAGGTGTTATTGTCGGCGTAATAGAAGGGGTGGGTGTCGGTGATGGTGGGCAACACTCGGAATGTATCTCACTAATATTTTGAATGAAGTGAGTGGACGAACCATTAGTAGTTGTTAAAAATTTTACACATTTGTCTTCCCCATTTAAAGATGCCGTAAAAATACTATTAACTGTTAACGCACTACCATTAAAGTTTAAAGGACCATTAACGAAATAATATTCTGAACTGTTTGAACAGTCTTGTAATTTTATAATGTCTCCACATTCAAAATACCCACTATCTATAACAAAAACTACAGTATCACCACTACTATATCTATCAGGTGTCGGACTAGGTGTTGTAGTCGGAGTTAACGATGGGGTTGGTACGACTGCAGTGGCAGTAACTTCAAAAGTAAAGTCATCACATAAATCAAATGTAGGTGTTATTGATGGTGTAACACTATTAGACGCACCTGGTGTTTGAGTTACTGTTGCGGTTATTGAAGGAGTGGTGGTTATAGATGGTGTTGCCGTAATTGAAGGAGTGGTGGTTATAGATGGTGTTACTGTTATTGATGGAGTGGCTGTTATAGATGGTGTTGCCGTTATTGATGGAGTAGCGGTTATTGATGGAGTTGCGGTGATTGATGGAGTTGCCGTTATAGATGGTGTAGCGGTTATCGATGGTGTAGCAGTTATAGATGGTGTAGCGGTTATCGATGGAGTTGCGGTGATTGATGGAGTTGCCGTTATTGATGGAGTTGCCGTTATTGATGGAGTTGCCGTTATTGATGGAGTTGCCGTTATCGATGGAGTAGGAGTAGGTGTTAGACTTTCCGGTACTGATTGATTTATACATATTCCGATACTTACTCCGTTAACAAATTCCGAAACTTCCGATTCCACCATCACTCCAAAATCTATACTTAGATATGAGTTAGATACGTAAGTCATACCTGTTATCGTATATTCAACTAATAATCCACTATTGAACTTAAAAACAATAGTACCTGTATTAACACCATTCAGAGAAGTATAAACACTGTTTAAGTCTCCACCACTATCACCCTCCCTGTCTAAAAAAACACCGACCATATTCTCAACAGAGTTATTAGTACCTCCACTAACGGGTGGGAGTGGCCATGAAGACGGTATTGAGGGATACAATTTTGTTTTAAACTCTCCATCTAGTAAACCTGGAGGCGCATTTCCATTACCGTCTCGTATAAACTGGTCTACATACCCTCCAGGAGATGGGAAAGTACCGGGAGTGTTACTGTCACAGTCATCTATCTCAACCAACTTATCAAGTTGTTGTCTGTTAATACAAACTTCACATCCATTACTATTGTCGTCAGATTTAAATAAGTTATCCGCAGTTTTAATATACTCCTCATCTCCATTACCCACCACCTGATAACAAACATAAGGGTTCATATTACTTATAATTCCATCACCAATATCAGGCACGCCAAGACTTTCAGGTATTTCCCAATTTTCTAAATTACCACCACTACATGGTCTAACCTGATATACAGCCATATTTGTCTATTTATAACTTACTATATAAATAATCGGCTTTGCCATTTTATGTGAAAAACTACGATTCTTTCCTCAAATTTTTATCATAATGGTCAAATCTATCATGCTCGGTAGGTGTAATTAGTAAAATACCTGGATAAATATTACCTTTAATGGTCTCTTGGAACATATATGACATCCATGTCTGTTCAAATGGTCTATCCCATTTCTCGGTTAAGAACATTTTTTTATTACCAGTTTTACTAACCACTTGAGGCCAATTACAGTAATAAATTTCACCGTGAGCAAACGGGACTCCATTTAAAGTATCTATTTTGGTTATTTTAGTTTTAGGTGAGTTTCTATCAATTCCCATTTTTGGTAGTCTGTTCTTGTTTGGCCAAACTTTTTTTCTAACCTCTTGTGGTACATTATACCAAGCCCATTGTGTTGAGTTATCACCATAAAATTCAGTGTAAGATAATTTTAAGAAATCAAAATTATTCCTTTTAGCTATCTGTAAGGATTTTTTATATAAGTTTTTAACGTACCTATTAAAACCATTTTTACACACTTCACCTTCTATTGGGTAGAAGAACATGTCATCCTCAAAGAAAAAATAATAGTCGTAATTATTTTCATCAGCATGTTCAGAAATAAACTGTCTTCCACCACAAATACCTAAATTATCTTTTTTAATGTGATTTAATCCATATTCTTCACATATTTTCAAATATTCAGGTGTAGTACTTTCGTTAGTGGAATTATTTAATACAAACCATTCGGGTTTATTAACAAAATCAATGTCATATTCTTTCATTGATTGTATTAAAGTTTTTAACTGATTTGGACTATTAAACGTTATGACATATAGAGCGGTATTATTAACGTCTAAGTCGTTGATTATAATGTCATTGTTTTCTACCTGTTGAGGTTGCGATACTGGTTTATGTCTATCATTCTTAACGTCTTCGAAAAATTTACTTATAAGACCATTTCCTTCTATCTCATAATACTGATAGTCTTGACTATCGGTATATGTTAATATCGTAAATAGTGATTCTTCCGTACCCATTAACCCTTCTCTTAAAGTTTCTTTCATTAATGAATAGTATTGAGTAGAGAACTTTGTTATTTCTTCAACTGGTCCACCAAAAAATCCTCCTCGACAAACTCTATTTACCTCAATACCACAATATTCATTAATCTTATCATATCTAAATCCATGTATTTCAGTTTTTGTTTCATATGGAAATGAGATAAAAGATATTTTATCAATATTATTTAGTTTTTCTAAAACCATGTCGTGTGTGAAGTATCCATGATGTACCGTATTGGTGATACCCGCATCTAACCAAAACAAATGAGAAGAATTAAATTTATCTAAAATTTTAGCATCATTTAATAAAAAAGGTTTAGACATAACCAAGGGGTTATACATATCTAATTTTGCCTGTGTAGATTCAGCTAACCATCCAACTTGATTTAACCATTTTTCATTGGTTCTAATTTTTTGAATCTGTTCGTAAAATTCGTTTTTAAACCATCCTTTGTCTCTTAAAATAAACTGCGTATTTTCTTGATTTCTTTTTTTAAAAACAAATTCTTCTAACTCTTTTTCACCGAAAATTATCATATTATAAGGTAAATCTAATAATTCATCAAATTTTTTCAAATAATGCTCATAACTACGAGACCACCCTTCGGTTAGTTCATCTCTTTTTATATTCCATAAACCAGTTACTATAGTCATATCACACATATTATTTCTTTATTTTACAAACCCATACTACGGACTGAAAGGTTTCTCGGTCATAATCTATTAAATTATTTTTTTCACAAGCATCTTTTATATCAGATTCTGCAATTTCATGCCAATTCCAAATTTTTTGATTTATTTCTCTATCAAATAATTCTTTATCGTAAGCATAATCATGAGCTAAAATATAATCACCCTTTTTAATAAAATTAGAAAGTAAACTAAACTCTCTTATTTTATCACCACCATCACATAAAATAACTGTAATACCTTCTTCACTAATAAAGTCTTTATACTCTTGTGGTATATTATTGTACCCATCTTTAAATATGTTTTCAATTCTCAAGTCAACTCCCATTTTAATTATGTCATCGTACCAAGAGTGTTCCTGTATATCTAAAGACAGTATTTTAGTATTTAATTTTAATTCATCTGAACTGTATTGTAGAAATTGTGTCATCCCTCCTATTGATGTACCGATTTCTAAAATCCTTTTCGGTTTAACTTCTTTCATAAAATTATAAAACACTTCGAAGGTATTATAGTTCTGCTGAGCTCCCCATCCTTTATATGTTGATATACTATCATTATGCTCAAGACTACATTTTTTAGTTATTTCGTTTTTAAAATCCATATTATAAGTTATTTATTTTTTTTAATAAGTTATGTTCTTCAAAGTACCTTTGTTTTATTTTTAAAAGTTCAGGTAACATTTTTTCGTATATTTCTTCAGAATTATTTTCTATATCATTTATTAATTCTAAACATTTTTGATGATTAGTAATGTCTTCAAATACAAAATACCCTAATTCAGGATATAATTCTTTTATGTTAGTACATCCAAAGTATATTGGTATAGTATTGTATAGTATACTGTCAAAAAATTTCTCAGTAATCCAGTTTTCAGTAAATTGGTTTTCTACCGCAATACTAAACCTGTAGTCCTTTACTGCAGATTTTTTATATGGGTCTGATATTTCACCCCACCCTGAATAAAAATCAATAAACTTAGCGTGTTCGCTAAAAAACTCATTTAATTCATGACGGTATTTATATGAACACCCTTCAGGTCGAATATCTTCAGAGTTTAATCTTGTTATGACTGATGATATATTTTTAGTCTTTAGTGTTTCATATGATGATAACTTCTTATAGTTCCAATCCTCTTTTTTATCTACCCATGGACCTCTACCACCATAAAAAGTATACGATTTAGATTTATCACATACTTCTTGGGGTGTGTAAGTTTCATTATTGAACCCGAATACGGTAGTTTCAATATGGTTACGGTACTCTTTTTGATGTGTTCCAACCCATGATGGTTCATGTGGAAACACATAAGATTTAGAACCTTTTTTTATTTCACAATTAATATTATTGAAAAATACTATAATATCATATGAGTCGTCATAAACAAATTCAATGTTTGATACATCATCTTCACATGTTTTAAACTGATATAATAACCTTTTAACTAAATTTTCTGAGGTGTCATAATCGGCGGAGATTTTTATTTTTTTCATATTAAATTTTTGTTTTTAAAGACTACATCAACCTGTATTAACTCAACATTATTAAGTCGATGAAACTCTACAATTTCATATATTTCAAATTGAGGCCTTAAAAATTCTATTACGTCCCCTATTTTACACCCATTAATATTCCATTCGATTATTGAACACTCTAACTCAATATAATCTACACTGTTTAACATATCACCCATTCCTTCCATTATTATAATTTCAGAGCCTTGGGTATCAAGTTTTAATAAATCTATCTTTTTGATATTGTGTTTTTCACAAAGCGACTTCAGGGTTGTTGTTATCCTTTTTTCCTTAATTAAAAGTTCATCGGAGTAGTGAAACGTTTTTTCTTTAAATAAAGAATCTCCAGTACAGTGACCTTCAATTTTTTTGTAAAATATTACTTCCTCACCTTCTTTATTAGATAGAACTTCGACTTCCCCAACATTAGTACTGGGAAATCCACCATTACCATTCCAATCATTAGCGTCAACTCCCATAATATACGTTTCAGGAAATATCTCTCTAATTTCACGACTCCACTCACCTAGACACGCACCCCCGTCAATACAAACCTTAGGTTTAAATCCTAAGTCTCTTAGTCTACCGTATATTAAATTTCTATCCATTATATTTTAATTTTTTCCCAATTATTAGCATTGAAACCAACTTTAAGTATTGAGTGTTGGTTTGCCCAACCCATTTCTCTCACATTAAATCCTGATAAATGTGCGGATATACCTATCTCAAATGATTCCATATCAAAAGTTACTATATGTGGTTCTTGTTGTGTTTCAAATTTTGTACAAAACTTTTCGAATTCTTCCGCCATTCTTGGTAGTTTTTTATTATTTTTAATTAATAGAATATGTTCACTAGGTAGTTTTGCTCCACTCCAATTCGTATTTTCTCCGTAAAATTTAAATTTGTCGTTGAATAATTCTTTTACCCCTTTCTCCTTAGATTGATTGTATTTATTTAAAGCGTCATCGTATGTTGCGTCTGTTCTTAACGCTATAAAGTCTTCATCACTTCTTTCTATGAAATCGTCTATTTCTGTAGGGTCAACTTTATCTATAAATCCTGCGTCACAATCTAAATAAAGAACCCAATCATATTTAGGGTTAATATTTTTTATTGCGGTAAATTTTAATAATTGATTAAATGCACCTACATGTGTTCTGTGAGATTCTAAATCATTTTGTACTATAAAAACCCTTTCGGATTGTGAAACATCATCGAATAAGTCACTACGGTTTGTAGTTACCATAACGTCATATGGTGTTTTAATTAAAACGTCATTAATTAACCTTTTAGCAAATGTTGTATATATTTCTGAACCCTTTTTTTCAGTATTAACAAATGATATTGCTGAAACAATTATGTTTTTCATAGTATTAATTTTTTAAATTTTTTAATTACATTCTCAGGTGAGAAAATTAAGTATGGTATGGAGTAATCATCATATTTAAGATATTTTTGAGTATTTTCAAATATATCTTTTAATTCTTCAGGGTTACTATACGTAATACCATAATCCCCTAACATTTCAATATGAGACCTTTCCCCTGACTCCCCATATGTTATAACGGGTTTACCCGCAAGTGAAAATTCTGAAACCGCTAATCCAAATGTTTCTCCACCACTTCGAGCATGTATCATATAGTCACAGGTGTCAACAAATTTAGATTTTTCAATCAAATCGTAAGAAGATGGTAAAAATTTAATGTTTGGATGATTATCGAATTCAGGAATATTCATAAAAATAAAGAACGTTTTAGGGTCTTTCCTAACTGTCTCTTTAATTACTTCTTTAACAAAATTAATATTAAATTCTGTTTTACCAGCATACGCCCCAAATACTTTAGCGTCTAAAGGTATATTTAAAGAATTTCTTAAGTTATCTTCAACTATAGGTAAAGGTTCACATATATAAGGTAGAGAATGTGTTGTTGGTGAGTATCCTTGGTCCTTCGCTAACCAATCTGAAATAAACAAATATTTGTGTCCGTGAGGTTCATTAAACCTAAAAACCGTATGTACAATTGTTTTTATAGATTCTAAGGAATACCCATCATTAATTCCCATTTTTGTGATATAGAAATAATCAAAATTGTGTTTTTTTAAGTAAGTTTCGTATTCACTCCACTCCATTAACACAACTTCAAAACGACTTTTAAATTTTTCTATGGCTTCATGATTACTATTTGGAAAACTAAAAATAACACTTTTATTACCCAAAATTTCTTCATTGTATTTGGCGTATTGATACATGGCAACTTCAGTACCTCTTATACTCAATTGATTTGAATGAAATGCAATTTTTTTCATATCGGGTTGTTTTGTAAAATTTTATTTTTCATATCTTATAATTTTCCTGTTATTCTATCACACCAACCTTTAGATTCGGAATGAGGCCAAACAACCCAATGGTCAGGTTTTTCAGTTGTCTGAAATTCCTTCCATATTTTACAATACCCATCTCGGTCATTTAACATATGTT
>Ga0222717_10003908_pt1 | contig 11067 bp, 12 predicted proteins | sample C33_18DmetaG_FD_165053 | JGI IMG/M metagenome (GOLD analysis project Ga0222717, IMG submission 165053) | Estuarine water microbial communities from San Francisco Bay, California, United States - C33_18D | ecosystem: Environmental > Aquatic > Marine > Unclassified | place: USA: California...
ATATACAAGGTTCACTATTCCAGAAAAGAACCGAGATAAGGTTCAACATATCATAGATAACATGCCAATTCTTGAGAAAACAGATGAGGTGTTTAAAGATAGGGGAAGTATGAAAAACCCAAATTTCACAATCAAAGAAAATAAGTTCTGGTAGAATATGTATCAGAATATTTGGTATCAGAAAAATAAAAATACGGTTCATCTATGGGATGATGAGAAGGGTTACTTAAAGTATCATATGAAAAAGTATGCTTATATTCAAGACCCTTATGGTGATATGGTTGCATTAGATGGTAAGAAGGTAAAAAAGATTACTCAATGGAGTGAACAAGACGAGAAATCGGGTATCATCTATGAACAAGATGTAAATCCAGAAGCACGAATCTTGATTGATACATATACTGATAGTGATGACCCGTCAAATGGACATAGGATATTTACATTTGATATTGAGGTTGAAGTTCTTGATGGATTTCCCGAACCAGAAAAAGCAGCAAATAAGATAACATCTATCGCATACCACATGAGTGATACTGGTAAATATGTTGTACTTGTTCTTGATGAACAACTTAGGGTTGATGATTATGAAACAGATGATTGTAAGGTATTTAGATTTAGTACTGAGTCTGAGTTGATAAACGCATTTCTAAAAAGATATAGAGATTATAACCCAACTATATTAACTGGTTGGAATGTAGAGTTTTTTGATGTTCCGTATTTATATAATAGAATTACTCGTATAAAAGATGTTGATACCGCTAAACTATTGAGTCCTATTCAAGATGTACAATGGAATCAGTTTAGAGGTAGATATAAAATAGCAGGTGTTTCAGTTCTTGACTATCTTGCATTATATAGAAAATTTACTTTCAAAGAACAATCATCGTACAGACTTGATATGATAGGTAAACTTGAAGTTGATATGGGAAAGATTGAATACCAAGGAAACCTTGATGATTTATTTAGAGATGACATTGAGAAGTTTATTGAGTACAATTTAAACGATGTTAAGATTGTTGTTGCTCTTGATGAGAAATTAAAGTTCTTAGACTTAGTTCGTGGTATTTGTCACAAAGGTCATGTCCCTTATGAAGATGTATTCTTTTCATCAAGATTTCTTGAGGGAGCTATATTAACTTATACAAAGAGACTTGGTGTAGTTTCTACTAATAAAAAACATCGGTCATTAGAAGAAGTTGGTGGAAGACCAGATAAATTTACTGGGGCATATGTAAAAGAACCAAAACCTGGATTGTATCGTTGGATATATGATTTGGATTTAACTTCACTATATCCATCTATTATTATGTCGTTGAATATATCTCCAGAAACAAAAGTCGGAAAGGTTCTTGATTGGGATGTTAAGAAATATCTCAATAAAAAAGAAGACATCACATATGAGGTTTACTTTGAGGGACAAACACTATCTCTTAATAAAGAGAGATTGAATGATTTTCTTGAAGAGTCAAAGTTCACAATAGCATCAAATGGTTGTCTGTATAGAACAGATGACAAAGGTCTTATACCAGATATACTTGATAAGTGGTTTCAAGAAAGAGTTGAGTTTAGAAAACTTGAAAAGAAGTATGGTCAATCTGGTGATAAAGAAAAACATCAATACTTTAAAGCAAGACAATATGTACAAAAGGTATTATTAAACTCTTTATATGGTGTATTGGGACTACCTACATTTAGATTTTATGATTCAGACAACGCAGAAGCAGTTACTTTGACTGGTCAATCCTTGATTAAGTATACAGAAAATATGGGTAATTTTTATTATCAAAAAGAATTGGGTGTTTCGGATGACTTCTGTATATATATTGATACAGATTCAGTTTTTTATTCTGCTTTACCAATCGTGAAGAAGAGAAATCCATCAATAGACGAAAACAATGACGAGTTAATGTCAAAAGAAATTTTAGTTATATCTAAAGAAGTACAAGACTTTATGAATAGTTCATATGATATGTTTGCAAAAAAGTTCTTAAATGTTACAGACCATCGGTTTGATATCAAACAAGAGGTTATTGCAAAATCTGGTCTATGGGTAGCAAAAAAAAGATATGCACAATGGATTATAAATAATAATGGTGTTGATTGTGATGAACTTGAAGTAAAGGGTTTGGATGTTGTTCGTTCTAATTTTCCACCAAGATTTAAAAAGTTTATGAGTGGTATGTTAAAAGACATATTAGAAATAAAACCTAAAAATGATATTGATAACAATGTATTAGAGTTTAGAAAGAATCTTAATAAGTCTAATATAATTGATATCGCAAAACCAAGTGGTCTGAAAGGATTGAAGAAGTATAGTACCAAATACAAGAAAGGTCTTTTTACTGAAATGGCACTTGGTACACCTGCTCATGTCAAAGCAGCAGCAAGATATAATGACTTGTTGAAGTATTTTGGTCATAAAAATGTATCACCATTACATGATGGAGATAAATTAAAATGGGTATGGTTAAAAGATAATAAATTTGGAATTGAAACTTGTGCTCTTAAAGGTGATGAAGATGACCCAAAAGACATACTTGATTTCATTGAAGAAAACATTGATTACGAAAAGATATTCGTGTCAGATTTAAAAAACAAATTAGAGGATTTTTATTCTGCATTGGGTTGGGGTCAAGTACCTGATAATGCTTATGCGAATGCACAAAAGTTCTTTGATTTCTAAACTAACTACATAGGAGTTATAAATGAATAAAGCGGTTATTACAAAGTTTATAGATAGATACCATCTTGGTGGTAATATTGAGTCTGTAAAATGGGAAACAGATGGAGATGGTTTAAAGACCAGTTTCATATCTGAAAATCGTTCTATGTTGGGTGAGGTAACACTTTCTAAGTTTCCGTTTGAGAAACTTGAGTTCGGTTTGTATACCACATCTCATCTCAAGAAACTATTAGATGTTCTTGATAGTGATATAGAACTTGATAAAAGTAAAGCAGATGACAAGGTATTTAGTCTTCATGCACAAGACAAGAAGAGTAAGGTTACATTTATGTGTAGTGACTTATCTGTTATACCAACACCACCACCTTTAAAACAATTACCAGAGTTTGAAGTAGAAGTCAATCTTGATTCAGAGTTCATTACTCGTTTCACAAAAGGTAAATCAGCACTTCCTGATGTTACTACTTTTACTATTGATTGTAAAGATGGTGCTGCAACTTTAATCATTGGATACACAAGTGTTGCATCTAACCAAGTTAAATTTACTATTGATACAAAAGAGTATAAAGATATTGGTAAAGTCTCTTTTTCTTCTGGTTTATTTAATGAAGTGTTGAAAGCAAACAGAGGTGCTAAAACATCAACAATGAAAGTAGCAAGTAATGGATTGGCTCATGTCAGTTTTACTGATGGAGAGTACACTTCCGATTACTACTTCGTAGCGGTAGATGAGGCTAATTAATGTTCGGAAATCCAAAAGAAAATTCACTTTGGGTTGAGAAGTACAGACCAAAAAATCTGGATAGTTATGTCGGAAATGAGAACCTAAAGAAAAAAGTAAGTAGGTATCTCAAAGAAGGAGATGTTCCACATCTTCTTTTATTCGGCAACGCAGGGACTGGTAAGACTACTCTTGCAAAGTTGATTGTTCAAAATATAGAATGTGACCATATGTACATTAATGCTTCTGATGAGAATAGTGTTGATGTCATGAGAAACAAAATCAAAGACTTTGCGTCTTCGGTTGGGTTTAAACCACTCAAGGTTATTATCTTGGATGAGTGTGATTTCTTGACACCTAATGCACAAGCAGCATTAAGAAACTTGATGGAGACTTTTTCAAGACATTGTAGGTTTATTTTGACTTGTAATTATGTAGAAAAAGTCATTGACCCAATTCAAAGTAGATGTCAAGTATTTGGTGTTACACCACCATCTAAAGCAGATGTTGCACGACAAGTGTCCTTAATTCTTGGAATGGAAGAAATTAAATATGATGTTGATAAGATTAAGATACTGATTGATTCTGGTTATCCAGATATTCGTAGAGTAATTAATTCTGCACAAAGACAAGTCATTGATGGTGTTCTTGATATAGATGAAAAATCTGTTATTGAAAACGATTATAAGTTGAAGTTGTTGGAATACTTACAGAAGAATGATATGAAAACTGCTTTTAATTCTATTCGTAAGTTACTTGCTGATGCTAAAGTCAGAGACTACACAGACTTATATAAATTATTATATGATGAATTGGACTCTTACGCAGAAGGACATAAAGCAGGAGTTATATTGATAATAGCAGAACATCAGTATATGGACACATCTGTTGTTGATAAAGAAATAAATGTAATGTCAATGATTGTTAAAATCTTAGGAGAAATAAAATGACAATGAAACCAAAACAACCATTACCAACACAAGCAAATATTGATATAAGTAAAGCAGATGATGTTAAATGTGCTGAGTGTGGACATGATGTTTTTATACCCGTATTTATGATAAAGAAAGTTAGTGCTATTATGAGTCCAAATGGACAAGAGATTATAGCACCAGTTCAAGTATTTGGGTGTAATAAATGTGGTCATGTCAATGAAGAGTTTATGCCAAGAGAGGCATAAATGAAACCAAGAACTTTATTTGACCACATAAAACAGATTACAGAAAAGAAAGTATCTAAGGGTTATTGGGAAAGTCTATCTGAGTCTGAAGTAAAATCATTCAGTACCTATCTTGTTAATCGTTACCTTTCTATGAACATGAATTGGATTGATTTTATCAACTCGTTACAAAAGTATACTATTGGTTTACTGAAACCAAGAGAAATATATCATGTTTATGAAGAATTTATACCACAAGGTAAGGTGTATCTAAAATGGGTAAAGGGTAAGTCAAGTAAAAAGTATAATGATAAGTTGGTTGATTATGTTAAACAATATTATGAGGTTAGTAGTGTAGAAGCAAAAGACTATATTGATATCTTGAGTAAAGATGATAAAGGAATTGAGTCTTTAACTAATATTGTTAAGACATATGGTGTTGATAAAAAAGAACTTAAGAGGGTTATGAAATGATAGATAGTCCATTGTATGGGTTGAGAATATTACACTATTTAAACCCAGTTAGATATGATACTACTGGAAGATTTCAAAGTGAGTTTGATTCTAATTATAAAGTAGTAGAGAAAACGATTTCTTTCTTACCTATGTGCCATCATTACATTGTGATGCCAGAAAAACATGATGTGTTAGATAACAGAAAGAATGTAACACTACTACATTATCCTTACCACAGAGATGCTTTGTCTAACAGAAGTCATTTCTATGGTTCAAGGTTCAAAAGACTATTAGACTTTAAGACACAAGACATTGACTTCGTGTTTTGTCATCAACCAGAAATGTTATATAACATATTCGTGGCATTAAATGATAAGAGATATGGTCAAGTATTGAATAGGTTCTTATTTTTTCATTGGGTAGATTGTCCACAATCAAGAGCAAGTACTGCTATACCAGATTCTTTTATGAGACAATTAGAGGGTATAGACCAGTCAGATAACGCTTTCTTTCATACTGAAATTGCTAACGATTGGTTAAAAGAAAACTTTAAGAAAGAAAAGTCAACAAGTATAAACTTAGATTATGTAAAGGAAAAGACATTGACATTTCCATTAGCATCTGAGGTCTTACCAGACCCAATACCAGTTGATATACCAAAAGACAAAAAGGTATTGGTGTTTAATCACAGATGGGCAAAGTCTACTGGGTTTAATCGTATGATAGAATATATGGAAGGACTTGAAGATGAGTACCAAGTCTGGTGTACTGATTATAACGCACCAAAAGAATATGTGGGTTCAAAGTTAAACTCTGGACAATACAGATATTTATTAGAGAATACAGAAGCATCAATTTGTTTCGTTGACAATTATGCTACATGGAATTTAGCAATACAAGATGGGATGAGGTTGGGTAAACCAGTATTAATATACGAACAATCCAATATAAAAAAGATTGTCGGTGATAACTATCCTTATTTATTTAAGACTAAAGAAGAGTTTCATGAAAAACTTAGATTAATATCAAAAGAAACTGAAGATTTCTCTTGGAACTTACCTGATTTTAACAGTATATTTAAGGGTAACTTATTGGATAGAATGGAAGAATTGATTACAAAAGAAAGAAAACATACACCTAAAGATGGGTTTAACTGGTTATATTGTGTTATGAATGGTTACAAAACAAAAACGGAAATAACAGAACAAGTACAACCAAATATGGGATTGAATGGAGTATGGCAGTATATTCGTAGGTGGATGATATACAAAGGTGTAAAAGATAATATTGAATCACCTTATCCATCTTACTTTATACCAGAAGGATTTGATCAAAAGTTAGTAGATGAGGTTGAATCAAAAGTAGATTTAAAATTTAAACCAACACAAAGAAAAAAAGCAGAAATAGTGAGTAAACATGACTTCTTCTAAAATAAAAGACTTTACAGAATTAACAATAGACGAGAGTAAAAAGAAAAACTCTATCTCATACTCTCAATATAGTATGTACGAACAATGTAATCATAGATGGAAACTGAACTATATTGATAAACATAGAACATTTACTGATTCAATACATACCGTATTTGGTACAGCGATGCACGAGGTTATCCAAGTCTATCTTCATGTTCTATATAATAAAAGTGTGAGTGAGGCAGATAACCTTGACCTTGACTTACTGCTTAAAGATAGAATGCAAAGTATAGTTTCCCAATTAATGAAAGATGAGAACTTTGAACATTTTACAGACCAAAAACAAATGAAAGAATTTTACTACGATGGTCTGGACATAATTGATTGGGTAAAAAATCATAGAAGAGAATACTTTTCAAATAGAGGGTTTGAGTTAGTTGGAATAGAAACACCAATTAGTTATGAAATAAAGAATGGTATTTATATGAAAGGTTATATTGACTTAGTAATTAGAGATACTATTCATAATATGTATAAGATTATTGATTTAAAGACATCAACTAATGGTTGGAATAAATATCAAAAGAATGACCCAATGAAAACATCACAACTTATTATCTATAAGGAATACTATGCAAAACAATATGGTGTACCAGTAGATAATATTGATGTAGAGTTTATGATATTGAAACGAAGACTATTTGAATCATCAGCATTTCCACAAAAGAGAGTACAGAAGATAGTCCCAGCATCGGGTACTGTGACTCGTAAGAGAGTTAGAACTTCTATAGAGAAATTTATTGATAATGCTTTTGATGACAAAGGTGATTATGTAGTAAAAGAATATGAAACAAACCCATCTAAGAAAGCATGTAGATGGTGCGAGTTCAAAGATAATAAAGAACTATGCCAAGATGGAGTGAAATAATGAAATTTTATGGAAGAAATAATTGTAAGATACCACTTGATTTAGTAATTGGAAAACATGAGCAGATTGTCTTGAGTGTACTTTCTAATCTAACAGAAGATGTTAATAGTAGACTATTTTTTACTTTCGTATCTCGCAAGACTACTGAAAAAAAAGTAATGAAGTTTGTAAAAGATAATGAAATGATTCTTGAAAAGATAGGAACTTCAATAGTAAAAGAAGAAGAAATGGATGATAGACCTATATGGTTTGATATGGATAATAAAGAAAACATATCTAATAAAGCAAGATTTACCAAAGAGGTAAAGAATGTGGAAGATATTATCCAAGGGATATTTTTTTTAGAGGGGTTAACTAAATTTATATATGTAACACGAGACAATTATAGTTTTAAAAAGGGAAAGAATGAAAATAGCAATCGTTGGAAGTAGAGAATATACAAACAAAACAAAGATTAAAGAGTTCGTACTAACTCTTAAAAAGAAATTTGGTGAGAGACTTGAAATAATTTCTGGTGGACAACCACAAGGTGCTGATGGGATTGTAAAAAAAGTATCATTAGAATATGAGATACAATATAAAGAGTTCGCCCCAGCACATTACAAGTACAATATACATTGTGCACTACCACGAAAGTTCTACGGAGCAGCATATAGTACTGGGCATTATCACATACGGAACGACCACATAGCAAAATACTCTGATATTGTTATAGCGTTTATTCCAGATAATACAAAGTCAAGTGGTACACAAGATACATTAAAAAGAGCCAAGAAATACGGAAAAAAAACTATCGTTATATCTTAGTCTCATATATTTATATATGTATTTATGGAGAAAAAGTTTATGAATAAACTACACTTAACATCAGTAAAGGTTTTGAAAGACTTGTATAAAGAGTTCAAATACGAGGCATTGAGAAGTGACCAAACATTACAGAAGGTTGTCAATCGTTCATTGTTCAAGTATGTTTCAGACCCAGAATTTAGACAACAGATTGACGAAGAGGTATCTTTAACAATAAGTGGGAGTAACTTATGATTTCTATGAGAGAGGACTTGATTAAAGCAAGTCGTTTACATTTTCAAGCACATATAGAAAAACACAGAATAAACATAGAGAACATGATGGAAAACTCAGTAGGTGTTGGTGAACACTCTGATATTATGGACACTATAGAAAAAGAACTTGCGATAATGGCAGAGTATTCGGACAAATTAGAAATGTTAAACAAATACTTTCGTTTAGATTATGAATCAAGTAAAGAGGTTTTGAATGGCTAAAAAGAAGATTCTTTTACTATCAGATGACTTGAGACTATCATCTGGAGTAGGAACAATGTCAAAAGAAATTGTGTTCGGTACATTACACGAATACGATTGGTTTCAAGTGGGTGCAGCAATAGACCACCCAGAAGCAGGTAAATTGGTTGATTTATCAGAACAAGTTAAAAAAGATATCCGACCAGATGTAAAAGACCCGTATCTAAAAATATTACCCTTTAGTGGATATGGTAATCAAGATGTGATACGAGAGTTGATGAAACATGAACAACCAGATGCTATCATGATTTATACAGACCCACGATTTTGGGATTGGTTGTTTCATATGGAACATGAGATACGACAACAGATTCCTATTTTTTATTATAATATATGGGATGACTTACCTTATCCGATGTGGAACGAACCATTTTATGAGTCGGTTGATTTGTTAATGAACATCTCAAAACAAACAAATAACATAGTCAAGAATGTTAGAAAAGAAATTCCAGTTAAAGATTGGCAGTGTACTTATGTACCACATGGAATTGATGAATCTAAATACTATCCAATTGATGAAGAACATGAAGAGTTTGGAGATATGAATGCTTGGTTTGATAAACAACTTCATGGTATGAATCCAGAATATTTAATCTTCTACAATAATCGTAATATCAGACGAAAACAACCAGCAGATATTATATTAGCATTCAGAGCGTTCTGTGATACATTACCAAAAGAAGAGGCATTAAATTGTATGTTGTTAATGCATACTCAACCAACAGACCCAAACGGAACTAACTTACCAGAAGTGGCGACACAATTGTGTGGTGGTTATAATGTAGCGTTTTCATCAAAGAAATTAGATACAAAGTATTTAAATTATATGTACAATAAAGCGTCTGTAACTATAAACATAGCATCTAACGAGGGATTTGGATTAGGAACCGCAGAATCATTAATGACAAGTACACCAATACTTGTTAATGTTACTGGTGGTCTACAAGACCAATGTGGTTTTAAAAAAGAAGATGGTAGTTATCTAACTGAAGATGATTATACTACAGAATGGGGTTCTAATCATGATGGTAAATATACAGAATGTGGAGAGTGGGCATTTCCAGTCTTCCCATCAAATCGTTCTATTCAAGGTTCTATCCCAACTCCTTACATATTTGATGACAGAGCGTCATTTGAGGATGTAGCATTAAAAATGAAAGAAATTTATGACATCAGAAGTGAGTTGAAAGACCGAGGAGAAAAAGGAAGAGAGTTTGTTCTTTCTGAAGAGGTTGGTATGACAGCAAAAAATATGTGTAATAGATTTATTAATGATATGGAAACTGCTTGGAAAGAGTTTGAACCAAGAAAGAAATTTTCAATTTACAAGGTATAGAATATGAAACCATTTATGTTTATTATGGCACCGGTTGAGACTCGGTCTGGATATGGAGACCACTCAAGGGATTTAATTTCAAGTCTTATTGAGATGGATATGTTTGATATAAAAATTAAGTCAGTAAAGTGGGGGAATACACCTATGACTGGACTTGATAAGAGTAGAAGTGACCACATGGAAATAGAAAGGAGATTGTTTTGGGAACCTGGATTAAATGTACAACCAGATGTTATGATACATATTGGTGTTCCCAATGAATTTCAGAATTGGGGTAAGTTCAATATTGGTATAACAGCTGGTATTGAGACAACACAATGTTCTGCTGATTGGTTACAAGGACTTAACAAAATGGATATGGTTATTGTTCCATCACAACATTCAAAAGATGTGTTTGAGAAAACTCTTTTTGAACAGAAGGATGAAAATACTGGACAAAAGACTGGTGAGTTGAAGTGTAATGTTCCAATTCATGTTTTATTTGAGGGTGTTAATACAGACATATTTAAAAAGACATCCGAGAAAGATGATGAGATTGAAGAGATAATGTCTGAAGTAAAAGGTGATTGTTTCTTATTTGTTGGTCATTGGTTAAAAGGAAATCTTGGACAAGATAGAAAAGATGTTGGTAGTTTAGTAAAGGTATTTTGTGAGACATTTAAAAACAAAAACAAAAAACCAACATTAGTTATGAAAACAAGTGGAGCGGACTTTTCTCACATAGATAGAAGAGATATAAGAAGTAAAATACAACAAGTAAAAGAAACTATAGAGTCTAAAGATTTACCAGACATACATTTTATACATGGAGATTTATCAGAAGAACAGATGAATCACTTGTATAACCACTCTAAAGTAAAAGCACATATTAGTTTTACCAAGGGTGAGGGTTATGGAAGACCATTAGCAGAAGCATCTTGTAGTGGTAAACTCGTAATAGCACCAAACTGGAGTGGTCATGTTGATTTCTTAGACCCAAAGTTTAGTGTGTTATTGAATGGTCAAGTTACAGAAGTTGACGAATCAGCAGTTTGGGAAGGTGTGATTGAA
>Ga0222717_10003910_pt1 | contig 11063 bp, 11 predicted proteins | sample C33_18DmetaG_FD_165053 | JGI IMG/M metagenome (GOLD analysis project Ga0222717, IMG submission 165053) | Estuarine water microbial communities from San Francisco Bay, California, United States - C33_18D | ecosystem: Environmental > Aquatic > Marine > Unclassified | place: USA: California...
CTCGTTGAATTTCATATCGATGATGTCAGTAGATTTGTTGATCATGCTTGTGAGTTCAGTCAATTTGACTGTAGTATGTTCTCCGGTTTTTGTATATTTATTTTCGCAGACAGCATAAACGCAGTCTTGTTCTTTGGTTATGCCAAATCTGAACTTGTCGTCTTCATTAGATGTTTCATATTCGTCTTTGATTTTCTTAATTTCTCCGATGATGAATTCGGTAGTTTTAAATTTTCCCGCATGCGAGATGCCATGTTCGGCGCACAATTTTTTTAGCTCAGCCCACTTTTCAAGTCTGGTCATTTTCTCGGTCGTATATATATACCTAAAAAAAAATAATGTTATAATAAAAATATATATTTTATGTAAAATAAATTTATATATTATTATATATTATACATGTCTAATCAAGAGAGCAAAGAGAAAAAAGTTCGACGTAAGCCCGGTAGGCCGATTACTATTGATTATGAGAAAAGTTTTGCCGATCAATCAAGATGCCCAAGTTGTAAATGCATCACGACGCCAGATGATTACAAGCATCGAACGGTTGAAGGCAGAATTGTTAAAACGTGTTTCAAGTGCCGAGATGGCGTCATTAAATGTATGAACAAGAGAGAACCTCGAACACGGGAAAAAATGCGCGATAAGATTATTATGTATCAAAAAATACTCGATAAGCTTCCTTTCGAAATGATAAATGAATTGATTGAAAATAATGATGACCTGAGATTACCCGAGAGAGTTTAATTAAAAAATATATTTTTTTTTATTTCAGTTAGATATAAGAATATTGTAATGACCGAGTGGATTGATTTTGTCAAGGGGGTTGCGAGTGAAAAAGGTATTTCATACAAGGAAGCGATGAAAGTTGCATCACCTTTGTATAAGAAAATGAAAGGTGGCGAAGGTAGTATCGAATCGATGCCACCCAAAAAAGAGCGTAAAAAGAGAGTTAAGAAAGTAAAAGCTGATTTTGTTATTGATGAGCAAGGTGGCGAAGGTGTTATCGGCGATATCATTGGACGAGTGAAAGATGTTATTTTCCTTCGTGATGATCCTGCTGGAAGCCCTTCTGTTCGTGCAAATATGAAGAAATATGGCGATGATGTTGTCAAGTCTATTGAGGTTTGTCGCCAACCGATTAGTAGAATGTTGCGGACTCTATTGAATATTACGACTTTGGGGGGTGTTGAGAGATACCTTAAGAATAATAGCCATGATGAGTTGTTTCATTTGTATGCTGTGGTAAGCTTAGAAAATGGCACAAGGCTTCAGGTTGAGAAAAACGAAAGAGTTGATGTATCTGCCAAGGTCAGGACTCTTGGTAAAAAGGGCAGTTGTGTTGATGTGCCGAAGGTTCCTAGTGGTTTAACATTTGGAGAATTGATGAACAACACAAAGACTCAAATGGGTAAAGACTTTTTCGTATATCAAAGTGCGACCAGCAACTGTCAAGGTTTTATTACGAACGTTCTAACGAGCAATAAAATGATGACTCCAGAGTTGAATACATTTGTCAATCAGAACACTATAAAGATATTCAAGCGCGCTCCGTGGGCGAGTAAAATTGCCAATCTAATCACTGATACAGCCAAGCGTGTTGACATTGCTTTGACTGGAAAGGGTATCGATGAACAACCAAAAAAGAGAGGTCGCAAACCTAAGCCAAAAAAGTAATTTAATATATTTATGTATTTTTTATATATATGTATATATACCAATAAACATGAAAAACCATTTTTTTATTTCGTATGCTGGAAATAAACGACAAGAAGTTGAACGGATAGTTGATAACTTGGATTTAACGGAAATCGACACAGTGATCGAATCATATTGTGGAACATCTGCATTTTCTTTCTATCTGTGGAAGACACATCCAAAAGGGCGAGATTTAAAATACATTTTGAACGACAATGATGAGAATCTAATTGCTATTTACAACATTATAAAAAATGGAAAGTTTGAGGATTTCCTTAATACTGTTGAGAGTGTTGTTTACGATAAGGATGGTGTATTCATCTCCAAAGAAGAATATACTCGTATAATAAAGGAAAACGATCCTGTCAGTTGGTTTATTGCTCATAAATTTTATAATCATCACATTGGAATGTATCCGCAGGTTAATAAATCCAAAACACATATGCCAAAAAAAGGATACTGTGATGATTTCGTTGATTTCTTGCAAACGGCCAATGTTGAGATTAAAAATATGGATGCCGTGGCTCTAACTAAAGAACACGAAGAAAATGCCGAAACATTAATATTTTTAGATCCTCCATATATCGCCATGAATAATGATTACTACCAGTGTGGAGGAGACAATATATATGAATATGTTTCACTAAGAGACATTGAATGTTTTAAAGCCAAAATATGTTTTGTTATCAATGATACATGGATATCACGGCTTATTTTCAAAAAATGGAATATTATAAGATATAATAAGCGTTATGATATTAGCAATAAGAGAAAAGTCATTCATATGATTATAACAAACTGAATTTATCGCTTTCGTTTTTTTTTAGGTATAGTGATCGGCTCTGATTTCTGAACCTCAATGGTTTTTATTTTAGGGACTACTTCAATTGGCTTCAGATTAACATTTGATTTCCTAATTTGCTCATGTAAGACGTGCCTCAGCTGTTTTTGCTTTTCATCTGCTTCTATCTCTTCTCCGACGGAATAGCCACCGAGATAATGAAATAATGAAGTTAGCATAGTATATAATTACGCAAAAAAAATTTTATCAAATGGATTATTCATTAGGGAAATCACTTTCTTCAATCATAGGTTTAAGAGCTTCAAGTAATTCCTTTCGTCTCATTGCTGAGCGACCTTTTATTTTGTATTTTTGTGCTAATTTTCGAAGTTGACGAACATTAAAGAACTCAATACCGTCGTTTTTGTCGACTGCATCAACATCAAAAGTTGCATTAATAGTCTCATAAAAATAGCGCGACAAGCTGGGTCGCCTACATGATACATATTTTCGTTCTTCAGCTGTCCGCTCTCTAATTGGAAAATCATTCTTTTCGATTAATGGCTCAAGTATTTCAATCAGTTGGTCTCGTTTCATCTTCGAGCGACCAACTATGTTTTTTCTCTGTGCTAATATCATTAATTTTTTGGTGGCATACAAATAAAGTTCATCTCGAAAAGTGTATTCAATAGGAAAATCACTTTCTTCAACCAATGGCTCAAGTAGTTTAAGTAGCGAACATCTATTTCTATCAAGCAAATCTTTGATTCCTTTTTTATGAGCTAATATTTTTAACTTATAATCTCCATGTAGATGAAGGCGATCTACAGGAGCAATTTCGACAGGGAAATCACTTAACTCAATCAATGGCTCGAGCAATTTGATTATTTCATTCCTTTTCATTGTCAATAAATCTGTTAACCCTTTTCGCCGAGCAAGCGTTTTAAGTTCAAGGGTTCCCTGGTATTGAAGAGAAGGAAGAATCTCGGTCATCTCTAATATATATACTAAATATTTTTTTACTTTAATGAAAAATTATTTTACCTGTAAAAACATCATTAATCTTCATCATCTTCACTTTCAGTTGATGTGGCTGAATCAACATCTTCAGATTGAGGGACTTTACGAATAGGATTGCGTGATTTGCTTTTTTTGGGTGGCTCTTCATCGCTCTCGGATTCAGATGTCAGCGAATCATCATAACTATATTCATCCTGAGTGGTCAATTCTGGCATTTCTCGTTTTACATACTGAGGTTTTTTGCTTTTTTGATTTTTTGCCACACGTTGCTTCACTTGAGATAAAGCCATATCATTGAATAGTTGGTCAATTTCATCGTTCAATTCTTCATCGTCGCTTGCTTCTTGATATCGCTCACGAGCGAATTGCTTGATTTTGATTTTTGCATTTTTTAATATGTGCGTCGGATGATTCGGACTTTTGCTTTTGACGTATTTTCCAGCGTAACTATGCCGTCCTTTCTTGGGCACATAGCCAGGTTCAATGCGATCTCTTAATTCTTCTCTTCGCAATTCGGCGAGGTATGGATCGTCTGGAATATCTCCGAGAACTTCAACTTCTTCATCTATAACTTGATTTGACAATACGCCATCTCGCACCAATCTTCTCCATGTGGGAGAACCAACTGATACCAATCTATTCGTCGCTGGGTTTAGAATTCTTCTGACCATTGTGGATGTTGTAATATATTACGTATATTACTGACATTAAAAAATAGTAAAAAAATATTAATATCAATATATCTATAATGGACGAGTCTGATAGTAGAAGGCGAAAGAAGAAAGAAAAAAAGGAAAAGAAAATTAAACTTCCCAAACAACTACTGCCGATAAAAAATGCCGACAAAGATGGCTGGTATGAAAAATGGCATCGTGGTCGAGATTTGTTAAATATTATTCATCCGATGCGAGGTGTATTTCTTGGGCCGCCTCATACGGGAAAATCAACGACGATAAAAAATATCATTTTGAGAGCCGACCCTCCTTTCGAAAGAGTCATATGCATCCATTGCGATTGGGAAGGCACAGATGAATGGGACGACATCGGAGCCGAGATGCGAGGAGATATCCCAAGCCCGCAAGAATTCAGTGGCAACAAAATAAAGACTGCAGTGATTATTGACGATGTTGAGCTCAAGCAAATGTGCAAAGAACAAAAAGCTCACATCGACAGGTTATTTGGCTATGTAAGCAGTCATTGCAGGGTTAGTGTATTTCTCACCGCTCAAGATGCATTTAATATTTTGCCATGTGTGCGCAGATGTGCAAATCTATGGGTGTTGTGGAAGATTAGGGACATTGACAGTGCGATGTGTTTAGCTCGCAAAGCAGGAATTCGACGAGAGCAATTCAATTACATATTCAACAATTTTATACATGGTCTTCATGATAGTCTTTGGCTAGATCACACATTCAACTCGCCAGCTCCTCTTCGTATAAATGGCTACGATGTTCTTGATGAAAATTGAATAACTAAATTTATTTTTTAATGTATTATATACACACGAAAATGACAAGAATTGTGAATTTTCCACCATTGAATGAGAGGTTTCAATCTAGCAATGTTCCGACTTACATTCGTAATATGGACGGCAGAGCCAAACCTGGCGATAGAACTGAACGATTGAAAGAATCGCCTTATAACGGCGGAAAAGTGCCATTGGTTCGAAACAAGCAAAGCGGAATATATAATCCTACTGACATTAAAAGGCCTGCTGGCAGAGTTTCAAACGTCGCTCCTCGAGGAAAATATGTGTTTTCTCAGATTCGGGATGATAAGATGAATCTTTTCGGCAACACTGTTTCAGAACAAGGACTCAAAAAATTATCCGACATTATTCAGGGTGTCGAAGTTAATGATCCAACAGACACTGCTTGGCTCGAAGAGAAAGAACGGATTACTGAAGCACAAAGAGTGCTTGGCAAGAGCCCGAAACAAATTGAAGATTATCTTCGTGTCAATAAGCCACTAGGCAGAGAACAGAATAAAACGAAAAAGAGTGAAATTACGCCTGGTCAAGCTGGCTTATCAAAGACTGCTATGATCACTACAATCACTGATGCTGTAAATAGAGGGCTCACAACTAATTTGAATGCCCAAACTGCTGTCATGGGCGAAGTCGTCAAGCTCCTGCAAACATTTGCGAAAACGATGGACGAAAGAGAATTGGCACGACTCACTGGGACTATTGGCATTTTAGACCCTGGATTCACTTGGGAGAGAAAGCCTATCGAAAAGAGATTTGCTGTGAGAGCTGATTTCAATGTGATGAACAATCCCAATGCTGGATTTTATTTCGCACTGATTTTACAAACTAGAAAAAAGTTGAATATGCCTGTTCTTTTGGAAGCTTCTCCGGACACTGTAAGAAATACGACTCTGGTTAATGGTGTTTCCACTTTCAAAGGATTAGACGACGTTATGGCAAGATATCCCGATATTTATGTGGATTTGAAAACAAATCAAATCGTGACTTTGCTGGAGATTAGAGACCAAATTGCTGTAGATACATCTGGAAACCCAGATCCTGTACTATTTCGAATGCTTACCGGCGGTGCCGATATCAGTAACTTATTGCGAGCTGCTAACGATAATGCCACTAGGACAATTGATACAATCAATCAGGCTCGCACTACGGCAATTCAAAATCTCCTCGTTAAAAAGAATCAAGATATTATCGATTTAGCAGGAAGAACTTCTGGCCTTTCGAAAGATGAAATAACCAATGCCCTTGTGAAAAATGCAGATGATATAAGAGATTCTAAAGCAGACAAACGAAAATATGAGACTGTGACTAATCCATTTAGACGTAGCCTGACCACAGCTGAACGACGAAATAGAGGTGCTGAGATTGATAGGCTCAGACTCATCACAAAAGGACTTCAAGATTATGGTGTGGTTCTCAGAGCAGATAAAACTGCCATGTCGCAGGAAAAGAGGGCTCTCGAAGCACAATTTATTCTTGAGAGAAGAGCCGTCGATGATCAGGCTGATGCCGACGTTCAAGCAGAACGAGATAAGCTTACCGATGAGTTGCGAAGAATTAGAGCAATTGCATAAGATAAAAAAAACAAAAAATATTATTCTTTTTAATAGTATATACACAAGATGCCATCATTCAATCTCGTTCCCGAGGAAATAACAATATTATTATCGAGCGACCCTTTGTCTGGAGCTGTCAATATTACCCCTGAAGGCGACCAATATAATGTTCAATTAAACGATGGAATTAGTATTCCAAGCGATGCTCTTAACGTAAATTTGCGAGCAGAAGAATCAACTGTTTGGTGGGTCGTCCCAAATATTAGTGCCAAAATCGGCAACAATAAATTTTATGTTGATGAAGGAGGAGTTCCTTTCGTTTTGACAATTCCCGATGGGCTTTATGATCTAGTAGAACTGAACGCCACAATTGCGAGGCTTCTTGAAAATGCCGGTGCAACTACTGCACCAAATCCACTAGTAGCATTGTCGAGTGATGATGCCAGTCAAAAAGTTGTTTTGCGATTGAATTATACGAATGTGAGCGTTGATTTCACTCAACCAGATACTCCTCGTGATATTCTTGGCTTTAATAGTCAAGTTGTCGGCCCAAATTTTAGTGCTCCCGTCAATATATTCGCCGATAATACTGCGCAATTCAACACGATTGATTATTTTCTCATCCACACTGACTTAATTCAGAAGGGCATTAGCGTTAATGGCAACTATTCACAGACTATTTCGACTGTGCTGATTGATGTGCCTCCTGGATCACAAATTATTTCTTCGCCGAGACATCCGCCAGTTTTGGATGCACAAGATTTGGCGGGCACAAACAAAACGGGTTTTCGCGTATGGATTACAGACCAAGCAAATCGGCCTGTTGACACACGAGGAGAAGCTTTTACTGTTCGAGTAAAAATTAGTTATTTGAAACCATTTATTATGGCATGAATAATTTTCGTATTTATTTTTTATTTTCTTTAAGTATATACAAACGAAGATGAGTTCAGACTCTATGGTTTTCAGACTTAAAGACTCTGTCGATGATTTGGCATCGGCAAACGAGGGTATGTCCAAATATTCTTATGACCAAATTCAGACCTCTTCAGGCACAGGAACTGGTCCTAATTTCTCCAATGGTCAGCTTCGGTTCAAATGGGAGCATTCTTCGAATAAGTGGTGGTTTCCATCTAAAAGTTATTTACAAATGCGATTCACTTTGACTAAGGGTAATGGTGTCAAACTCACTGATGCTACTGTAGCTCCTAATATGAACATTTGTGCAAATGTCTTCCAGCAGGCCGAATTTCTGATCGGTGGCAAAACAGTTTCTAAAATTGGTGAATATTTGCCTCAAGTTGATGCTTTAAAAAAAAGAACTACCAAGTCTAAGGCTTGGCTTGATGGCGTCGGAGCTTCTACTTTGCTCATGCAACATGAACAACCCGCGAGAAATGCTTTGGTTACGGCAAAGACGTCTTATGAAGTCACTTGGCAACCTCCCCTTTCTATTTTCGATGTAGATGTGTTGCCTGGGGGAATGTATGAATTGATTCTCACTCCCGAAAGTGTCGCCAACTTCCAAAAGTTTGCAACAGAGCAGATTTATGGAGTTGCTGCAGTTGTTCCTGGCGGTGGTGCTGACGACCTTAAATTCAATGTTGATAAGATTTTCTTCTACGTATGCTCAGCAGATGCCGATAGGCTTGACGATAAGGAATATTACATTGACCTTCAGTCTTGCAAGATGTCAATTGGCCAAGGGACTATCGGAGCTGGCAATAGCACTCAGCAACAATTTGATGTATCTCCTTCGACAAGCGCCTTGACTGTTGCTTTCCAAGATAAGCGTGCTGGCTTCGATCCTCAGGCTTCAAGAAGTAAATTTAGGGCTAATGCTCGAACAGCTAATGCTACCGACGCTTTTGTTCCTGGTGAACTGAGTCTCACTAGGCTTTTTGTCCAATATGCTGGTCAATCTCAGCCCGTCCCCGATGCTGATCCGAAGTTCGATGCTACTACGGATCATACTGTTCGTCGATACACTGAGTCGATTATGAATTCTGGCCTTTACTGGTCTGAGGGCTCTGCCGAATCTCTCACAGATTTCCACGAGAGAGGTTCATACTACCATTTCAACTTCCCTAAAGACCCGACTGATAAATCCACTCGTGTGTCTGTTTATTCTACCTTTGGGACTCCATCGGCTGGCGACTTGGCAAATACCAATCTTCTCCTTTTCGAACATTACAAGCAGGTCGCCCGCATTGTTCTTAGCCAGGGCAGAGTTGTCGATGTCCGCCTCGAAGATGCTTAAATTCACACACATTCAAATATCATATTATAAATATTTTTTATATCGGCAGATATAGATGAAGGAAGCATTAGTCGAGCGGATATATAGGCGGATACTCAGCGAAGTTGTTGAGCCATTGACAGGAACGAAGATAACATACAATCATGACCTCAATCGCATCGGCAAGCAACTAATCGGCAACAAATTCCTTGGAGTATATCCTTCCGATCGCATGCCAAAAAATGAAGGCTATTATATAGCAAATGTTGACAAATCTAACAGTTCAGGCTCTCACTGGCTTGGGTGTATTAATCGCAATGGACATCGTTATATATACGATTCTTTTGGTCGTAAATCTTCTTCGCTCATTCCGCATGTTGGTGGCTCAATAAAAGATGCCGATTATGACACTGAGCAAGCCGTCGAAGAAGATAATTGTGGTGCCCGTTGCTTGGCATGGCTATTGGTCGCACAACATCTTGGCATTGAGAATGCGATGAAAATATAATCACTCAATCTTTTATTTTTTACTATAATATAAACCATGAGCAATAAATTCTTGACTGCTAAAACAGGTGGTTTGGACGATGGAACAGCTGATATTTATGTAAATTCTGTTCGTGTCAATAATATCGCGGGATCACAAAATGTGAAAACAGATAGCATTGGTGAGCTTATCGAAGGTGATGTAGCCATCGACGATGTTGCAGGCCTGCAAGCCAATCTTGATACAAAACTCGATAACACTATCGCAAAATTTAAGACACAATCGACGCCTGCAATTCCTCCAGTGGGAGAACTAAGAGTTTATAAAAAGAGCGACAACAGATTATACCAACTGGATAGCAACGGCGTAGAGAACAAGCTTTCTATCGGTACAGGTGGTGGTGGCTTTGATCAGAATCTCAACACAACAGATTCAGTAACCTTCGCAGGTCTAACCCTCAATCAGCAAAATATTACTCTCGGCACAAATTTAACTCAAGCAAATTTTTCAACACAAGTTGGCGGACGAACAACTCCAGCAATTTCGAGAGGAATCGGATGCACAATTATTGGTGTCGATTCTGGTCGCGATGTCGGATTAAATAACACGATTATCGGTTCGGAAGTTTTATCTTCTGGCGTATCAACTGGTGATAATAATGTCGCCATTGGACGAGGATGTTCTCAAATTGCAGACTTGGCTGGAAATAATACAGTTATTGGATTCAACTCAGCGTTTCAAGGCGCTGATGCCAACACTGTATGCATCGGCAATCAAGCTGGAAATTTTAGTCGCGTGGATGCTGATTGCATACTCATTAACGCTGATAATTTCCCCTTAGAATCAACGGGGCCGAACGAAATCAAATTGAAGGCAGGCAATACTGACATCATCGCAGACCCTACCGACATTAGATACAACGGTGCGAGCATAAAAAATGATGATCTCAACAGCAAAACACAGAACATAGAACTTGTTGGGACATCAGCCGGCTTAACTGAGTTCACCGGTCGTGTTAATTCTGATTTCGCATTCTCCAATGATACATTTGGCCATACCATTTATGGAACAGATATTTCAGCATTTACACCTTCGGTATTCATCGGCAACACTATATTCGGCTCGAAATGCGGTTTTGATTTGGGGTCAGATAACACAAACATAGGCTTTACAGCAGGTGCTCTTTCTACTGGCGAAAAAAATACAAATATCGGCTCTCTTTCTGGTGGAGAATCAGCAACAATAGCTCAAGGCTCAAACACTGTCTGTGTAGGTCATATGGCAGGCGGAGGCAGTTCAGACGGTAGTGTTTGTATTGGTTCGGAGGCTGGAGTTCGATGCGGTATTAATTCAGTTTCTCTCGGAAGACAAGCAGGAGCAAGCACTCAATCTTCTGGAGCAATTGCTATCGGAGGCCAATCTGCCCAGGCTAATCAAGGGATTGGTAGTATAGCTATCGGCGAAAATGCTTGCGGTATTGGACAAGGAACTGGCTCAGTTGCCATCGGTCAAAATGCTTGCTCTTCGTCAGCTCAAGGAGCATCGTCAGTAGCAATCGGAAGCCTCTCAGCAGTCAATAATCAGGGAGCAAATGCAATTGCTATTGGTGCTCTTTCGGCTCAGTCCAGTCAAGACGCAAGAACCATAGTTCTCAACGCTGATACAGCAGGTCTTAACACAACACAAGAAAACGAAATACGAATGAAAGCAGGTTTATCAACACTCGACATCAATCAGACATCAGGCCTCGTAGTCAATGGCCAGAACTTCACGACCAAAGTAGACGACCTGGAAAA
>Ga0222717_10003913_pt1 | contig 11060 bp, 5 predicted proteins | sample C33_18DmetaG_FD_165053 | JGI IMG/M metagenome (GOLD analysis project Ga0222717, IMG submission 165053) | Estuarine water microbial communities from San Francisco Bay, California, United States - C33_18D | ecosystem: Environmental > Aquatic > Marine > Unclassified | place: USA: California...
GGTGCCTTTGAGAAATCAGATAAAGAAAAGAAACCTGAGATAGTTACAGATACTAAATCATAGAAAAATTAAGGTCGCAAATTGGACAATCAATGTCTTTTTTGCGACCTTTTTTTTCGCTTGAGGTTAGTAGCCTCTTTGTCGTTTTACTTCAGCTACAGTTCTTTGAGCCTTGGCTCTTAACTCGTTGCATTCTTGAATAGGAGTTCCCGATTGTTTATTTAATCTATACTCGTTATTTATCATCCATGAGTTAATCCGAGGAGTACCTGCAAGCTTCATAGGACCCCCAGCCTCTTTTAACATGTACTCATCTGTGTATCCTTTATGAGCCAATATGTTATGGTCTTTATATTCTTTTTTAGCCATGTTAACCTCCTCTTAATACATTTTCCATATTTACCTCATCACCTCTAGTAGAGACTCTTCCTTTAATATCATCACCTTTTGGTGAAAACATATCGTCAAATCCAATATTTTCTATTGGACCACCTTCTCTAGCTAAACTAGTTATATTCTCAGGTTTTGTTCTATCAATAAAATATCCAGATCTAAACCCTTCAATTGCATCTGTAGGATCAGGCATCTTTTCTGCCAAATCAGCCTCTATTCTTTTTATTATAGTTTCGACTGGTATCCCCGTAGCTTCACTAAGAGAGTCAATCATTTCTTTTCTAAGATTATAATTGTTATGCATATCTTTAAAGGTTTTACCAGCTAACTGTCTAAACACATCAATATCTGTAGGTCTAATAAAGAAAGCATCGTGTACTACCATTACAGGTATTCCAATTTTATCAGCTTCTTTTACAAGTTGTTGTAAAAAACCAGCATCCATATTATGAGTAGCATTAGGTGCTAAGGCACCGTACATATTTTTCTGATCATCTACACCAAATGGACCTTCTTTTAACATTTTATTGTCAACAGCTAGTAGACCTAAATCTTTAGGAGCCTTACCTTTATCTATAGCTTTTTGGTAAGCATCTTTAGTTTTAACATCATTAGGACCTAAAGCGGCTATTTCAGTATTATAGTAGTCAACGTCTTCAAATACTTCTCTAGTTCTATACTTAGTTGATCCGTCTTTTCTTTTACCTTTAGACTCTCTTCTTATAGAACTTTTAGTTTTAATGTCAGGAACTCTTCTAGGATTAATTGTACCTCTAAGTTGTTCAACAGTCGTAGCATAAATTGTAAAATCAGAAACACCTCCAAATGGAGACTTTACTAATAAAGGCTTCCTAACGACATCGTAATCCATTGGCGCATTTTCGTATATTTTTCCGTAAGCTCTCATCCACTCTCTAAACTCAAATTGAGTTTTAAGACCTTTTCTTAAAGCAGATTCCATAGCTGACCAATGTTGGTCCATAAATCCACCTTTTTCTATTGGGTCGAGTCCTAACTCTTTTAATTGCAATCTATTTCTAGCAGTAAGTTGTTCAAAAAGACCATCTTTTAAACCTTTAAAACCAGCACCGTAGGGTATCTTCATTACTATAGGTTTAGTAACCCCTCTGCCTGACTTCATAAAAGTTTTAGTAGCATTTTCAAAAGCTTCAGCTTTAATAGGATCTGAAACTCTTAAATCCTTTAAATACTCAGCCCAAAAAGCGTCATAATCTACAGCAATATCTGCATACAAGTCTGGCGCTCTTGCTTCAGGAGGTACACCTGCATGTAAATCTGCCAATTCATCACTATTTAATAGTCTTTTAACACCCTCTGTTTCAGTAAAAATACTTGTCTTAAACATAGTACTGACATCACCATACTGGGCTGAAATGTGTTGAGAGCCAGACTGTGGCGCATCAAATTCTAAAGCAAAATTCGATCTATGAGCTTGACCTGTAGTCTCATCAACTATAAGACCTGCTTGAAGAGGACCAGACTCAGATACACTTGTAAGGACATTGTCATCAAAAAGTTTAAGCTGGTCAGAAGGAGTATCATAAGCTCTTCTTATTCTCCCAATCTCTAGCAATGCAGATATATAAGGACCAGCATCGCCCCTGTTTCTCAACCACTTTGCTTTATTTTTGTATTGTCTAAGAACTTCTTTATCATCTCGACCTTTTTCAAAAACATCTAAAAGTTCCTTAGCTCTCCTTAAATACTCTTTTTCGTTCTTTTTCCAATAAGCATGTCTCTCTAATCCAGATGTTTTAGATTTACCTATCTCTTTACCTCCTATTGGAAAATCTTCAAACAATACAAGATCATCTACAATTCTTAAAAATGAAGCATCCCCGTATGTAATATCTACTGCAAGTTCTTTTGGAAATCTAAACATGTGTCTTACAAAACCACCAGTTTGTACATTAGCCCCTGAAGGGTCTATAGAGTAAACCCTACCTCTATAGTCAAACTTATAAAGAGTATGAACTTCAGCATCATTTTGTAAATTAAATCTGCGTTCTATCTCTTTAATTAATCTTTTTCTTACTGATCTTTGAGATTGTTGAACATCCCTTGACACTGCCTTACCTTCATAAATGTCTAAAAGATCTTGAATGATTTCATCTATCTTTCCACCTTTAGTTCCCATTTTTGCATCAGCCGATGCTTCTTTGTAAGCTTCTGTAATTTCTTTTCTTACTTTATTTGCCTTTCCGTCTTTAAAAGCATTTGTTTCTTCTAATCTAGTTAATGCAGGCTTACCTTCTTTTAACCGTTCTGCATTTTCTCTTGCTATATGTTTTGCTTTCGCACTGGCAATGTCTTTAAAATAATTCATTACCAATCCCATTTCATGATCTTCTAATCCAGATGCCTCTAATGCCCTGTTAAATTGAACATTAGTCATACCACTGTCTCTAAAAAACCCTTCGCCAGATAAATACTTCCAACCAGTGTAAAGCTCTTTATCAACGCCTACTGCAGTCTTATTTAATATGTTTAATACTTCAGGATCATACATTGATAATGAATACTTACTTTTGTCCCTTCCTGCAAGAAAGTCCTCTGGAAGCAAACCTAAAGGTGTCTCTACAATCTTACCATCTACAACTCTCCATTTACCGTGAGGTCTTACAGCAGGCAATGTAGGGTCTATTGGACCTTCAAAAAGATCTATCCACCTTTTTCCATTACTCCCTTTTATATTTCTTTTTATAGATGGAGCTCTGTACCATTCATCGTAAAAATCTGAAGTAGTTAACATAATCTCTGTTTTAGAAACACCTTTTTTATCTTTTACATAAACCGGTTTCTCTGAAATAAGACTAGGTCTGTCAAGAATGTTTTTTCTGGTTTGATACATTAAAGGTATATCAGTCTTTTTAAAACCAACTTGGTCATATGCTTTAGGATCGGTAGTTTTTTTAATTCTAATAGGATTCCTGTTTTGACCAAAATTACCCCTAGCCATAGTTATTAAACCAGAAGCTAATGCAGATTTATCTGAACGCTCCATTGTTCTTTTTAAGTCTTGTTTACTGGAACCTTTTGTATTTTCAATCTTATTTTGTATTCTTCTTTCAACAGCGTTGCCTATTTCTTCTTGCAACTTGTTCATATTTTTAGGTGCCAGATATTGCTGGTCCCCTTGTTTAAACACTTGACCTCCTTCCCTTCCCCCAGTGTTGTCTTTTAAAACTTTTAAAATATCAACAGCTATACCAGTCATTAAAGGATCGTCTAATACTGATTTTCCACTTTCTAAAGTTGTCGCTACTTTTAAAATGTTAGCAGCTCCTGTTCTTTCGGTTGGAGGATAAGTACCTGAAACTTTAGTTGCATTTTGTGTTCGCATTTTAGTTTCTGTACTATCATCTATTAATTTTCTTAAGTTGTTTGTAAAACCACCTATTCTTTCTAATACAACATCATCAGCATTTGCAGATAAAGCAACACTAGGGAAGTTAGAAGATTCTCCAGCTAAAACTTTAATCTTAGCATCATTTAAACCAGCCTTTGCCATTGCATTAATTCTTTTATAACCGTCTTTTACAAGACCGTCAGCTCCAAGAATTATAGGTTCAATTGATGTAGGTCCTTGATTAGTTTGATTGTCTACAGGATTGTTTTTAATGTAAGCTTTTAACTCTGGGTCATAATCTATCAAGTCTTGAATTTTTTCCTTAGACTCTCTAAAATCATTTTCTCTAACGTGCTTTATTGTTTCTGGGTCCCAACCTTTACCACCGTTAACTATTTGATTAGATAATTCATTTTGCTCCATAGTATCAGCAATTTCCTTACCCGGTATAAGTTTCCCTTCTGGGACAGGGGACATTTCACCTTTTTGTATTTTTTCTAAAGCAACAAGATCCCTTTCAAGCCTTTTGGGGTTCCTAAGAACTTTTTCAACTTGTTTTGCAGTCTTTACATCTACAGGACTTTTTGCTAAAGCCTCAGCCATTGTCTGGCTAAGGTGTTTTATCATTGGAGCTAATAATTTACTTGTCATAAAATTACCTTGTTATTAATGAAGGGTCTTGTTGAAAATTACTAAAAGAATTGTCTTGGAAACCGGGCAGATTTGTAACACCTAATTGTTGAGCTACTTGATCTAAATCTTGTGCAGCACCTTCTCTAACATTCTCTTGTGTTAAGAAATTTATTACATCTTGCCCTGTATCTCCAGTAAACTTAATACCGCTTCTAATTTTACCATTTAAATTGTCTGTTTCTGAAAGTACATAACCCCAAAGAGATCCTCCAAATACAATGTTACCCAACTTGTTTACCTCGTCTTCAGATAGCTTTGGAAATCTTTTTTGAAACCATTTAGTTGTTGCTAAAAGTTGAGAAGGGTTTTTTGTTGGCTCTTTGTTAAATGTCTTCATAGCCATTTTTTGAAAAGCTTTTGATGCTAACATCTTTTCAACTAAAATATAACCTGATCCACCTACTAAAGCAGTACCTATTGGACCTGCAACTCCAAAACCATAAAAACCAGCAACACCAGTAGTCATTAATCTCATTGCAAACATACCCATTGTTGATCCAGCTTCTGAGTTCTTTTGTATTCTAGCTAACCTATCTATTGTTGTTTTTAAATTAGGATAAATTTGTTTTAAAATACTTTTTCCATCTGCGTTAGAAAGATATCTTTTAAAAGTAGCTGCTGTTTGACCTGAAAACATAACTTCATTTGATATGTCTCTTAAAGCTTTTTCATGAGTTTTCATAAAAGCTGCTGGATTATCTGAAAATTTAGATAACTTTCTAACATTGTCAAGATGCTCTTTTATTAAAGAAGAGTTACCAGCAGATATAGCAGATTTCATTTGTCTTTGAGTGTCAGAAGCTTTATCTAACATACTACTCATTTTCTTATCAGAAAGAGTGTTTGCAAATTTACCGTATTGTTTATCAATAGCTTTAGATTGATTTTCTTTACCGGCTCTTTTAGCTGCTTTATTAAATAGACTTTTAATTTCATTATTTGCGTTTTTTAGAATACCTCTATCGACAGCTTTTCCTAAGTTTGCATTATTACTTGCATCTCCAATTATTCTTCTAAAATCCCGAAGACCTTGTGTTGGTGAAATATTTCCATTATTAATATTGTTTATTGTAAATTTTAAATCTTGAATAGGTGCTTGAGCTCTATTTGGAGAGTTAACATTGTTTAAAGATTGTTCAATTTCTTTTAAATCTCTTGTTAATAAAGTAGACTCAGGGTCTTCTAAATATTTTATGGCTTCGTTTGGATCTTCTTTGGCTGCATTTAAACCCATTAAATCATCTACATTTTCTAAATCGCCAAGCTCCTCATATTCTCTTTCAAATCTTTTAAAACCTTCAGACTTACCTTGTTTTAAATTATTAAAAGCATCTTCAGCAGCTTCAGCGGATCCTTTGTTAACTTTGTCTCTAAACATAAGCTCAGCTTCTTCTGCAACACCTGTCCTAGCTGCTTTTTTTCCACCAAGTGACTTAGCAATAGGGTCCCTAATAACACCTAAAGGGTCTGTTATTGTATCTTTTAATCTAGGTAAAGCGTTTTGAACCATAGATCCGGGCTTTTGAAGAGCCCAAGATGCAAATTTACCAGCAGCAGGCGTAGCGTAACCAAAGCCAGCTCCTAATCCGGTTGCAGCTAAATTTTGGGTTACACTAAATTCCCTATTTGGATCAAGTTGGTTTTGTATTCCAGTTTGTAATGCTGCATCATAAATCCCTGTGTAACCTGCACCAACACCAGATGATCTTCTAGCAGTTGATTTAGCAGCTGCTTTCACAACAGCATTTGCCTCTTGTTGGCTTAATCCGTCTTGAATTAATTTTTTCTTTAAACTAAACTTAGCTCTTTCTGCTGTAGCTTTTTGAGACGCAAGAATTTTTGACGTGTTTTCTGCAAAATCATCTGCAGTTCTAGGACCAACAAATTTAGCGGCACTATCAGCAAAGTTTCTAGTTTTTTCAGATTCTTTTAATCTTCTAGCTACTTTTATTTTGTCAGCTGCATTTTTTATTACAGGATTTTTACCCTTAGTCAGAGCAAGCATAATTCCTTTCCGAGTAGCTGCTTTTTGAGCTGGAGCCATTAAAAATTTACCACCTACCCAAGTAAGCGGGTCATACAAAATATGCCAAGCATCCTTCATTTGCTCAAAACCACTTCTAGAACCCTCTCCAGTTATTTTAGTTTTCTCATAAGTTTCAAAAAGATTTTTAGCAACATCTTTTTCTTTATCACTTATTTTAGAAAGTTCAAGAGCAGTCTCTCCCATTTGTAAAACATTAAGAGTAGTAGCATTCCAATACTCAAAGTTCTTTTCTTTTAAAGTTTTTAAGTCATCTTCATTACCGATCCAATTTCCTTGTCTATCATACATTGAACCTACGTTACCAGTTCTTGGTCTATTTTGTTCTTTTGAATAATAAGATATTAAGTCTTTGTTATAACCTTCGTATTTGTTAAGATTGTCAAATATTAACTCATTGCCTTTTAAACCAGTGTCGCCAAATCTAGTCTCATTTTGTATTCTTTCGTTAAAATACTCAACTGCTTTATCATCATTAGCAGCTAATGCATTAGATTTTTTTTGAAAAAGAATTTCTTCGTTTTCAATTTCTTTAATTTTTTTATTAAAGTAATCGATAGCTCCAGCATCTTGAGCATTTTTAGCAAGCTCAATTTTTCTGAGATACTCTTCTTTTGTGTATTCAGCCATTGTTGCTCCCTTTATTAGTATAATTTTTCATAAGAAACACCATTTTCGTTAACCCCTTTAATGGTGCCACCACCACCATCGTTAGAGTAACCACCGGAATTTTCTATCATATTATAAATATTACCCATAGTGTTTTGCCAAGCATCACTTGGTCTGTAAGTTCCATCTAAAACTCCTAACCAATAAGGACCACTTCTAGTATTACCAGCTATTGCTTCTAAATCTAATTTAGCATTAGACAGTTTCATCGATGTTACCTCTTTTGATGTGTCTTTAAAGTTTGTATAACGCTCCATAGTGTCCATCATTTCTTTTGAGTTATAGGCTGCACCAGTGTCACGCCTTAGCTTAGAAGTAGTTAATTCTAACATACCCATGTAATAAGCTTGTTGCAAAGGGTTAGCAGAAAAATTCTGAGCAATATAAGTTGACAATTGACCATAAGACATAGCTTTAGTGTTTGCAATATTTTGCCATTTAGCTGTCCATTTGTTTACCATTGCCATAGCTTCTGGACTGTTTTGGATAGCTTCTAGTTTTGCTAGACCTCTGGCTCCCTCTGCTAATTGATAAGAAGCTTTTTGTGCAGCATCTTTTTGAGGAGGAAAGAACACAACCCCTGATTCGTTAATTGATTCAGCGTATGGTATTTTAGTTTTATACAAATTCCCATTATCGTTTCTGTTTTTATTAGCATTATGAACTTTAACCCTATCATTATAAGCAGCTTGTTCAGCAGCATCACCTTCTCCGTAACCACCGTTTTCTAATTTAGCATCTATTTCATCAAGTTTTTCTTCAAACTGAGCGTCAGACTCAGAGTCGTATCTACCACCTGCCATTTGAAAAGGCGTAGATCCGGCATCACTAGAATTAAGTTTTGAAGCATGCATAACAGTCCCAAAACCTTCAGATTTATAATCTTTTAATGATACAAATTCACCATTTGGCATTTGAACTAAACGACCATTGGTTCCATCTCTAGCATTAAGTTTTCTTGTATTACCGTTTTCATCTTGAACTTCTAAATCGTATATATCAGTAGGAGTATTTGAAGTACCATCAATGCCGCCTTCTTTATACCTTTTTAATTGAGCAGTAATTGCTTCAATCATTTCTGGATTTTGATCTGCTGTAGCTTGTGCTAACTTATCCTCTAAGAACTCTACGTTACTAAAATATTTCTCAGCATCAGTTTTCTCTTTACCTGAGTAATCGTCTCTTTGACGGAATATTCTTTCAGCACCATCAATATTACCAGCAGCTATAGCTTCATCATACATTTGATCGTATTGATCCATATTGTCTTGCCACTCTCTAGCTTTAGCTCCTTTAGCAGACTCTGTAGCCATATCGGCTTCAATACCTGCCCAAGCAAAAGCCGCAGCTTTACCTGAAGAAAGACCGAACACTCGACCACCTACATATTTTACAAAAGCTCTAAGTAGTGATTTATTATCAACTCCAAATATATCTTTTAAACCTCCAAAGAGTTCTGAAAGTTTAGACTCAGTTTCTTCTTGATTATCCCCATTTGCTTGAGAAGTAGCTATAGTTTCATCTACTGTTGTTGTAATAGTAGGATCTATAGCGTCAAGTTCAGTTGCAGCTACTTCAACTTCTGCTTTCTCTTCTTCAATTTTCTGAGGAGTTACTTCGTAGTTTTGCTGCTCATCCATTATTTCTAAAGTTTGTTTAGGAACCTCTGGGTCTCCAGCAGCTATAGCTTGCTCTTCAATTGCAATATCTTGATTTAAAGCTTCAGCCTCTAGTTGTTTTTCAGCCTCTAGTTGGTTAGCCAGCTCACCTGAACCTGCTTGTTGATCTATTAGTGATGCATCTAATTCTTCAGCAGATGGTAGTGTAAAACCTAATTCACTTGAACCTGCTTGTTGGTCTATTAACGCATCATCTTCTGTAAATCCATATCTATTTTTGTAAATATCATCAAGTATAAGAGCTTCATCATCTTCCGCTACTTTACGAGCATTCACTGCATTAATATCGTGGACACCTTGTGGGTCTAAATTAACACGTTTAAGACCAAATATGCCACTGTCGTCCCCAGAGTATTTATTTGTATTTTCTGCATTTTCAGCAAAACCAATAGTACTCATCATTGGATCCCAAAAATCAAAATCACCTGACAAGTTTGAATTGTTCTTTTGTTTAATTTCATTAATTATATCTTGACTAGAGTAATCTACATCAGGGTAATATTTTGATGTCATAGCCTGATTAGGATACAATTTTCTTAAATCTTCAAATCTTTGATAATTGTCTGCGTTACCTTTTTCTCTAATTTCTTTAGCTAAATCCATGTTACCGTCCGCCACAGCTTCATCATATTCGCTAATTTCTGTTGCAGACATTAATGCATCGTCTTGTCCTACAAAAGTTTCCCCATCTAACATAGGCATAAGAGAATCAAGCTCCGGATCTAATTCTGCGTAGAGAGCGTCCATACCTGTTGGCTCTGGTTGTTCAAAACCTGTTTCATGACCAAATCTGTTTTTTGGAGGAACTCTACTTGCCAAGAAATTTGCAGCCTCTGTAGGATTCATACTAAAATAAGCATCTCTTTCTTCAATAGTAGATGTCTCAAGAAACTTTTCTTCTTCAGGAGACTCTACATAATATTCTTCACCGTCCCCTATTGGTAAATAATAAGGCTTAAAATTAACTTTCGCAGAATTTGTATCAATAAAACTTTTAGTAGCGCTTCCTCTGACATTTTTGTTTTTTTCAATAACAGCATTCCAACGTGGTTGCATAGCTGGTTGAGAATTCATTGTTTTATTTAATGCACTAGCCCCAACCAAACTTGACCCAGAGAAGTCCATGTCTTCTACTTTTATTTTAGGATCTCCAGCTTCTTTATTTCTATTATTTGCTAAATTTACTTTTAAACCTTTATCAGTAGCAAAAGAAAGATTATCTAAGTTATTAGTATCATCTGATATAAATTGACCTAGGCTTCCTAAATTAGATAAAACACCTGTTTTATTTTTAAGATAATTACTTTTATTTCCAAGAATTCTTCTTTTTCTCTCTCTTAACGTCTCAGCCATATTAGCTCCTTATTTCTTAAAGATAGATTTCAGCGCCATAGCTCCGATTATAACAGGCAACACTGGAGCCATAGCAGCCCCTGCAGCAGCCATACCACCTGCAGCTGCCCCTCCAGCCCCAGCCGCTGCACCGCCTTTACCAGCCGTTTGAGCTGCTGTAGCAACTCCGGGTCCAGCACCTGTTAATCCTGCTCTACCTAACATTGCAGCAGATGTCGGTGTTGATGTAGCCCCAAGCCCTGCTAATTTTGATCCAATCATCTCAACACCCTTATCAGCGCCATAATTTAAACCTTTATCCATAGCTACGCCTATAGCTTGTTCTTTTACAGATGGGTCTTGTTCTGCCATTGCAGCCGCTTGAGCAGCAGGCAATTGTGGTATTCCAGCTTCCATAGCACCTCCACTATTTGACATAGCAGGTGCAAATGGGTTATATTCTTGACCCCTATATGAATCCATCGGCATTACTTACCTCCACTTTGCGTAGTCGTACTCTGTTTGTCCATACCAGTACCAAAGATACTAGCAAGTTGAGAAAGACCTTTGTAAGCTGAATCAGCTTCATTTTGTGCCTGCTGTTGTTGTCCTGCTCCAATTTTAGCCATTGAGGCTGCACCAGTCCCTTGAGCGCCTAGGGCATTTTGCATGTTAGAGAAGTTCTGTTGTTGCGCCATTTGATCAATTTGACCAAACTTACCAGCTAGATCATTAGCAATTGATTGTTGATTTAAGTACTGTCTAGATCCCCCAAGACCTCCAGCTCTTCCTGCATTAGCTGCATTAATACCTAAAGCTTGCATTGCACTTTGTTGAGCTCCAGTACGCATACCTGACAAGTTCACACCTTGATTAGCTG
>Ga0222717_10003915_pt1 | contig 11060 bp, 10 predicted proteins | sample C33_18DmetaG_FD_165053 | JGI IMG/M metagenome (GOLD analysis project Ga0222717, IMG submission 165053) | Estuarine water microbial communities from San Francisco Bay, California, United States - C33_18D | ecosystem: Environmental > Aquatic > Marine > Unclassified | place: USA: California...
GCAGCGTCAAGACCGTCTAGAGGGGGTGGTTCTCTTTGGGGGGATGGCGGCGGCCATTTACCTACTGCACCTGAGTCAGAGCAAGACGTCCCTGATTTGCTTTCTAATAGCCACTGTCATAATTACAGCTTCCTACGTGTCAACCTTTGAGGCACGAATTGGGCGCTTTGGAGTCTACGTCTTGGTTGCCGGGTTTGGAATCTACCTTCTCGATATGAGTTTCGGGGTGACGGATCTTCTTTTGGGCAGCATCGGGCGTGATAGCAGCTTCACTGGACGCACCAAGGTATGGGAGGCGATTCTGTCTCTGGAAACGAATCCGCTGATAGGAACGGGATTCTATAGTTTTTGGTCCGACGACTACTTCCAGTCGCAGCTGCCAGCATTCGTGGCGCACTCTACCCATAATGGATATTTGGAGACTTATGTGGACGGTGGCTGGATTGGTATCGCTGTGCTATCCGTTATGCTGGTCTCGATTTGGATTCGGATAAACCGCGATTTGAAAAGCGGTTCACACTACGCGGTGGTCCGCCTCGCCTGCTACATCGCTATCATCATTGGTTGTTTTTCGGAATCTCATTTCGGACGACTCGGCCCCCTGTGGTTTCTATTCATTCTGACCTCTATCGAACCACGGAGCGCGGCTATTTTAGGGTTCCGTGCCTCTAACCAGTTCCGAAAGTATTCTCCTATCACCCCAAAAAACTGATCTCTGAGATGGTCGTAGCGGACTATTGTCTATTTTGGATCTCAAATGTTCGGCCATATGAGACCATACAATTGTTCGTTCAGATTCACTGATTTGCATAGTTGCGGCTTCGCAATCGTTGGGCAGGGCAACTTCCGACGAAAGCCAAGCAACAGGATTATGGATTCACTTGATATAGGTAACTCCAAGACGGGAGATGCGTCATGACGGAAAGCAAATATCTCAATGGGGATTCTGCGGTCGGCCGGGTGTATGCGATCGATTTCACCAAGGGGACTCTCGTGGTCTTCATGGTACTCTATCACGCCTTCAATTACTCAACTCAATACTATCTCGGCTTCAAATACTTAGCGTTTCTGCCACCATCGTTCATTTTTATTACGGGATTTCTTATTGCTCGAGTCTATTTTCGGCGGGATCCTAGCGGCGATGTTGCGACCAGCGTGCGTATGGTAATTCGGGGGCTAAAGCTCTTCGCCATATTCACGGCTCTAAATCTCGGAGTCATTCTTCTCGGGACAGGCAGTAACAACGGGCAGCCGCTGAGCTTGGGCTTGTTTCTAGACCACTGGAGGGAAATCTATTTGAGTGGTGCCGGGACCCTAGTTGTTTTCGATGTGCTTATCCCAATTGCCTACCTGCTCTTGGCAGGGCCTATTTTGCTTCTTGCACATCGTTGCCTGTCTTGGAGCGTGCCTCTTCTCGCCACGCTAGTCATCGCAGGACTTTCATGCTGGGAAGTGCTGGGCAATGATATTTCCAGCAACGTCTCCATGGTTGCGGCTGGATTCCTTGGCGCTGCCGTTGGAACGATCCCCCAAAGATCTCTCGATGCACTAGGGCGGTTTTGGTATATCCCAATCGTAGCGTATGCTGCTCTATACGGTATTGGAACGAGGTTTGAAGCCTATGGGAATTGGGTATTTGCGCAACAGGTTGCGGCTGCGGTTGCCGTCGCCGCACTTTACGCCATCGGATCGCATTTGCGTAAGCCTGAATGGGTCATGCAGCGAGTCGTTGTTCTCGGCAACTATTCCCTGCTGGCCTATATCGTCCAGATTGGGTTCCTGCAGATTCTGGTTCGTTGGACAGGGCGTCTTGAACCCGATACGTTGGCATTCGTGACCTTCTTCCTCTTAGTGCTACTTCTGACAACGCTGTCGGCAGAGCTTGCCAGGTGGCTGCGGGCAAACAGTCGGCTAGCTGACGATGCCTACCGTTTGATCTTTGGCTGAACGAGCAAAGTGAGGGAGTTCTGATCGCTTATTTGATCAGGGAGGTGAGCGAGACTATAGGTCTACAACCGAGAAACCTGAGAAGGTAGAATCCAATCAAGAGCAGGTTTCTCCACTCTCGGGCCGACTTCTTCCTTCAGGCGGTTTTGGAGATCGGGGGAGGCTCATTGAAAGCTATCCTAACTACAATGCAAAACGAGAGTCTAGCGCCGGAGCACGCAGGAAATCAATCACGCTCTGAGAACTGTAGCGACATCAATCGGATTCAATTTCAAGAATCGCACCTAGTGGCATTCTGTCATCATTCGGGGGATAGAAATCCACTGCACCTTGAGGCTTCCTATGCAGAATTAACACCCTTTGGCCAAAAAGTGGTCTTCGGGATTGCCGGGGTAGTAGAAGCTTTGGGGCGTTGGGCCGGCGATCGCCTGATCCAATTGCAAGAGCTCATTGCCGAGTTCAAAAAGCCCTTGTTTGTGGGCGTCCAGTACATCCTAGACGTTGAAGAGGCGGGGGGTAGAGTTCACCTGCGATTATTTCGTGGCGATTCACCACAATTGATAGTGAGGTTCCGTTTCACGGCGGTAGATGGCTGCCAAGAGGAAGATTTGCCACGGGATTCCGATTCCGACTCCGGTGTTAAAGTTCGGGACGAAGCACTTGAGCCATCATCCATGAACCGGAATCCCTGGGAAGTACGATATGCACCGAATGAAGATGCGACCGCCGAATTCTTTGAAGTCTTTACCGTTCGACCTCAGACAATGCCTCGATCCCAATTAATGACATTGCTTTGGTCTAGCTATTTCGTTGGAATGGAATGGCCCGGAAAACAGGCATTATTCTCTTCTTTGAGATTGGAATTCGATGCGAAACCTGACAGTTCAAACATTTTTAGTGCATCACTCAGCACCAGTTATCAGCCGAGATTTAGTTTGCTCACAACGACAGGTTCGAGTAATACCGCTTCTAAGATAAAAATAGATGCACTGGTGCGCCCGGAGCCGGTGAAATCCTCCCTGGAAGCAATCCGCGAATCCTCTGATCCGAGATGCAATTTCTCTGGCAAAAACATCCTGATCACCGGTGCCGCAAGAGGATTCGGATCGGTTTTGGCAAGGAGCTGTGCATCGGCGAACGGTCAGGTCATGGTCAACTACCGGAGACCTGCCGAGCACTTGGATACGCTTCGTGATGACTTGGCGTCCTTGGGGTCTCATGCTCCTTTTTTCAAAGCCGATCTTGCCGATCTGAAACAGTGTCGATCAATGGCCGATGAAATACGAGAAGCACAATTACGAATCGACTACCTGTTCCTAAACGCTTTTCCGGCGATCCTGCCTATCGGGTTCTTGGAACAAGAGCCGCAGGAAATGCTCAGTTACATTAATTCCGCGATGGCGCTTACCATTCAACCTCTCTGGGCGCTGTGGAACAGATTGAACGAAAATGCCACAGTCGTCTTAATCTCGACAGAATACACCCAGAAGCCGGTGAAGCATTTGTCTCATTACATCGCGACCAAGTCGGGGCTGGAAGGTTTATGGAAATCCTTAGCTGCCGAGCATGCGAAGATTAGATTCAAGATGTTCAATCCGGGAATGATGCTTACAGATCAAACGAATTCACCGTTTCATCTCAGATCGCTTGCTGCTCCCCCCGTTATCGCATCCGGAATGATTCGTGAATTACTCCTATCCGATTAGGGGCAATCACTGGTTGTTGATGACTACGGACCCGCGGACTATTCTTGAGTGCATGGAACAGGTTAGTCCGCTTGGGAACCTACTGGGTGTGCGTGTGACAGTGATCGACAAAGAGTGACTATTCTTCCAAATTTGATAAGGATTTGGATTAAATGACAGAATTATGGGGACAACCATTGGAATTATAAGTACATTTAACGTACAGAACCTATCGGCTATTCTTTGTAAAGAAGGGGCTGACTTAGAGGTAAACGTAAAGATTGCTCCCTTTGGACAGGTGATTCCGTTGCTGATGAATCCGGAAGATCCGTTCTGGTCTCAGGAATTGGATGCCTTATTAATCTGGACTCAGCCAGAATTGATTAGCTCTGAATTTGCTAGGACTATTCAATTTTTGGATGCATCTCCAGAGCGACGCTTGGACGACGCCCAACAGTTCAGCGAGCTTCTGCTCCAATTGCCTTCTTCCATTAAGACCATATTACTACCCACTTGGACACCCCCGGATCTTTTTGATGGGTGCCCCAGCATATCCTGGGACTCGGAGATGGGCATTGGTCGAGCGTTGCTGGATCTCAACGCGCACCTCATGGGACAACTGGACGCAGATACTCGATTTGTCGTCATGGACACGATGCGTTGGATCGCTTCGGGCGGTGTGGATGCCCAGAATTCAAAACTCTGGTTTCTCACTAAAACGCCCTACTCGATTCCAGTTTTTGAATCGTGCGCACAGGACATCCTAGCCTGTCTGCGAGCAATTCAAGGCAAACGTCGCAAGGCTGTATTGGTGGATCTCGACAACACTCTCTGGGGTGGCGTGATCGGAGATGTTGGGATGGACGGGCTACGTCTAGGGGGGCACGACGGACGAGGGGAAGCATTTGTGGCGTTGCAGAACGAGCTGAAACGACTTCAGAATCGCGGCATTATTCTGGGAATCTTGTCCAAGAATGAGGAAAGCACTGCCCTCGATACCATCGAAAATCATAGAGAGATGATTTTGAGAAGAGCGGATTTTGCAGGCTGGCGTATCAATTGGCACGATAAAGCTCAAAATCTGGAGTCTTTGGTTTCTGAGTTGAATATCGGATTGGATTCCGTCGTGTTTCTCGATGACAATCCTTCCGAGAGAGATCGGGTAAGATCAGCTTTTCCCCAAGTGTTGGTGCCCGAACTACCAAAAGATCCTCTTGAATACCCAAGATTGATCCGGCGCTTACGCTGCTTCGACGCACCAGTTATCAGCGAAGAAGATCGAAAGCGAACAGAACTCTACAGATCAGAGCGCGAACGGCGCCTGGAGAAAACCACTGTAGGTTCTCTAGACCAATGGCTCCACTCTCTGGATTTAACGGTTAGCGTTGAGTCCATCAAGGAACAGTCCTTGGCGCGCGCTATTCAATTGCTGAATAAGACCAACCAAATGAACCTGTCAACCCGTCGGATGACTGAATCGCAGATCTCCGATTGGGCGCAACAGGCTGGCCGTTATCTCAGGGTGTTTCGTGTCGAAGACAAATTCGGAGATTACGGATTATGTGGTTTGGGGAGTTTGGAATGGGGCTCGAGCGGTGAGGCTCATCTCTGCGATTTCTTGCTAAGCTGTCGCGTAATGGCGCGTGGCGTCGAGGAGAGCATGCTATACGCCTTGGCTAAGATTGCCAAACAGCAAGGAGCACAGACCGTGTTGGCCAAACGATCTCCAACAGAAAAGAACAAACCTTGTCTGGATTGGTTCGATGCTCTTGAGATGAGTCGACTCGAAGGAGATCACTATCACATCGATCTTTCCAAGTTGAAGACATCACCCAATCACATCAACCTTAGGCTCGACGATGAAGCGTAAGACTTTGATCAGGCGTATCTGGAATAGAATTGCCGCGGTTCTTGCCCGCCTTTTGCCAGGTGGTCAGAGCATTCGTCCAATACTGCATCGGCTTCGTGGTATGAAGATTGGTGCGAATGTATTTATTGGGGATGATGTATATTTGGAAAATGAATATCCCGAGTGCATTGAAATAGGTGATAATGTTGAGATTGCCTTAAGGAGCATCGTTTTGGCTCATTCACGTGGGAAGGGGAAAGTCATAATTGGCAAGGACGCCCATATCGGGCCTAATTGCATAGTCTTGGCTTCCGGAGGCAAGACTATACGGATTGGGGAAGGAAGTGTCATCGGAAGCGGCTTGATTGTATCCAAGAACATCCCAGATAATATGTTTGTTCCTTCCGTAACATCTAATCCGATTGCACGGGTCACAGAACCCTATCACGGGTCTTCGCTGGAGGACTTTGTCCGCGGACTCCGCCCGATTCACGGCAAGCGAAAATCGCAAAAAAATTCCAAAACTACAGCCGAAACTGAGGAAACCCCGTAACGTTTATGATTGAATTGAGTGTAGCCATCGAATGTGCCATCACGGCCGCTAAACGGACCCTCGAAATGTCTGGCGAACTGGAAATTGATCTGTCTGGAGATACCCCTATTCTAGGCGCTGAGGCCGTGTTTGATTCCATGGGTTTTATTAATTTCATCATTTCTCTGGAAGAGGAATTGGAACAAGCCTCGGGAAAAACGATTGTGATCAATGATCTGAGAGAGAGTCACCACGACGCCTTCTTCGACGTCGTCACCATCAAAGAGCTGGCCCTGTTGGTGAATCAACTCGCGTAAGATATCCTTTTATCGTTCAGACGGTTTGAATTGTGGCAATGAAGGTCGCCGTAAATGAAGAAGAATGGTCAGCGGGACAGCTTGCGGCGATTCGTGCCACAGCCGGTCTTTTTGGCATTCGGATTTGCGAGTACAAAGGAACGCAATCCGAGGAGTATTGCGGGCTCATATCCTTTCGTGGTGCAGCCTGGCATGAGGCGCTCTCTTCTCCGGGATTGTTGAAGCTGCTCTTTTCTCCATGCGATGAGGGGCCACCGAAATCAGAGAGAGTTGAGTTTGCTTTTTCCAATGTGCCGATTCTTCCGGCTCCCTTGAGGAACAAGCGAATTACGGAATTCGGAATTGCCGTCGAGTCACTCGATTCAAGTGGAGATGAGGGGCAAATACTAGCACGTGTCGGGGACGATCCTGTATGGATGCTCCGAAACGCAGCTGTCTGTTCCGAATGGTGCGTCGCGACATCGGCTCCCAGTTTGGCAGGAAAATGTACGCTTGCAGAGATCTTCAACGGTGATGTCTTACTTAATCTTCTGCCGTTGTGGTGTTATCTCAAAACTGTTGCGGGGGGGCATGACTGGGAGGCGCCTTCATTGCGAGCTTGTTTGATCGTCGATGATCCGAATTTGCATCGGGTGACATATGGGCAGATTGATTACCCTCGGTTGGTTGAACGGGGGCGTGATTGGGGATTTCATTCGGCGATGGCTACTATCCCGATGGATCACTGGAGGGTGAGCAGGCGGGCTGCGCAATTATTCAACGACAATCGGGATGTGCTTTCCTTACAAGTTCATGGAAACTACCATCGGCGGCAGGAGTTGGCTCAGTATCCAAAAGCCGCTGATCGCCTCAAACTGGCATACCAATCGCTCGTCAATACGGAACGCTATGAGCAAAAGTTGGATTTTGCTATCGATCGAGTAATGGTTCCTCCTCATGGCGTATGCACCCCTGCAATGTTTGAAACTCTCGGGCGGTTTCCGTTCGAAGCATTAACTACGAGTCGATGGGCGTATTGGAACCATAATTTGCCGTCTGATCAAGCCGTTGATAGCTTTATGAGGCCTGCCCTTCTGGCAGATCACTTTTTTCCAGTCGTCTCAAGATATCGCTTTAAGTCACCGGTGCAAGCCAATGAATGTGTTATTGCAGCCTTGTTGGGGCAGCCCATAGTCCCATACGGCCATCATCAGGATTTTTCGAATGACATGATAGATGTGAGAGCGGCGGTGGATTCGATCAATGCCCTCGGAGATGTACAATGGATGAACATGTCCCAAATCCTGCAGAGCAATTTTGAACATCGCGCCGTCGGAAATGAGCTACATGTGCGTCCATATGCGCGCCAAATCGAGATCCAGATCCCGGAGCATGTAACATCTCTGATTATTCACGCCCCCCCCAATGAGCAGGCGGGATCGCTTGAGGTTCACATCTCCAACCGAGATGAAGAAGGGCATCCTCGAAAACGTGTTGATATTGGCGAGACGACTGAATGGTCCAGGGCAAAAAAGTTAAGTGTGATAATTCGGGATCCACATGTTCAACCCGGTCCACATAGACTGAAGCGTCGCAGGATCCCTCCCCTAGGCCTGTTTGCGAGGAGACTACTGGTTGAGGCTAGGGATCGTTTCCTTTCTCCATGATTCGAATAGGGTTCGCCAACATTTTAGCGAATCCGTTCCTTGGTAAGCCAAAAAGGATAAAAAAACCTGAAAATTATGGTAATTATTTTATATTCGTTTATAATGTGCTGGATGTGTCATTCGCGGAAAATACGAAAAGTACTATAAAATGAAGACAATCATCGGTATCCTTCTCATCCTCGCCGTCTCTTCAGGAGGCGTTCGGGCTGTTCAGTTCAGCCTGCCAAGCGCAAATCAGGGGAGTTGGGAACCGGGGGTGGATGTGGGCGTCACGGGCGGCATCTCCCAATACCGACCAGGCGGAAGTAGCGAGCGCACAAACTTAATCGACGTGACTCACCCCCCCTACAGTGCCGACAACACAGGGACAGTAGATGTCAGCGGCGCAATCGACGCTGCGATCGCTGCGGCATCACCAGGAGATGTCGTCTGGTTCCCAGAAGGGATTTATTTGTTAGAAAACTTAGTCAGGTTATCAGAAGCTAATAGCGATATCACCTTGAGAGGTCAGGGAGACAACAGCGTGATAAAAATGAACTCTGGCGGTCAGATTGTCCTGTCTGGAGGAGCGCCTTTCTACCGCCCCGATGTTTTCGAGATAGTGACTGGCAACAAGACGAAAGGCACACGCATTCTGGAGGTGGCGGACACTAGTGACTTTGAAATTGGGGACTTCTGGCAAGTTCAAATCGAGGACGAGACTGACAGCGAGCGGATTGCAGCGGGGGAGCCGCCGACGTGGACGGTGCTAGATAAGGGGTTTGCGAGACGGATGACGGTAGTTATCACCGCGATTGATCCGGGGGAGGCAGTGGCGATCGACCCGCCGTTGCCAATTGACTGCACTAACTACACTACGAGGCTTGCAACAAGAGCAGCCTTAAACAATCGTGCTATTCAGAAGGTAGGAATTGAGAACTTAAAGTTTGTGCCAGTACCTGGAGATCATTATAAGCAGTGCATCCAGCTTACGGGTGCCCGAGATTGCTGGGTTAGCGGCTGTTCGTTCGCATACACAAACACAACATCGTCTGGCCAAGCAGTTAGGATGTTTGATTCTTATCGAACAGAAATCCGCAAGAATACCTTCACCATATCACAAGGTGGCAACGGCGATGGGGCTGTGAACTATTTCAGAAATTCATGTGTCCTCATAGAAAATAATGTGTTAACTGGTCCGTGGAACGTGGGTTTTTATAGTTCGTCCGGCAATGTGAATTCTGCGATCCTATTTAACTTCATTGATGGTATCGGCAAGAGTATCTTTGTCGGTCATGGCGAGGCGTATGATACGCTACTCCTTGTCGAAGGGAACGTGTCTGCGAGGTTGCAAGCAGACTCATTCTGGGGCGCTTCTCACTACAACACAGTGTTCCGGAATTGGTTGCACGGATGCGAGTCGGATGGCACGCCGTCAGATGGAGGCGTAGGTATCGATTTCACCCTAGCCCTAAATAGGTTCACCCGCAATTATGCTCTTGTTGGTAATGTGTATGGATGGGACGGATTGCGTTCCGCCGAGACTAGATACGGGGAGCCGAACATTGGAAATAACAATTACACAGGATATGCCGGGCCGACCGGCAGCTCAACCGACCCCAACTCCTCGTCGGCCGACTTCTGGAGAGCCTGGGGGGTAGGCGGTTCCTTGACCTCCAGAACATCTGACGACCTCATTGTAATTACAGTGGATGATTCCTCAGTGTTCAGTGTTGGAATGATAAAGGGAACCACGTTGTATTGGGACAATAAAACGAAATATAGAAAATTTCTCGAGGTCACAAATATAATTGGAAACCAGATTACTTTGGAAACACAATCCGCGACATCAGGCGACATTCTCCCGGCTGAATCAACCGTGTTTTCAGCGATCGAGCCGGGACCTGGTGCGTGGCAAGAGCTCGACCTAGATGTCGAGCCTTCAATTGAAATCATCCACAATTATGCGTCAAGTGCCGGGGGGCTGGGGGCAATTACTGATTCGACAACCGACACCCTACCCGAATCTCTGGCATACTCATCGAAACCTGATTGGTGGAACAACGATGGATACTCTGGGGAGTGGCCCCCGATCGACCCAAGCAACCCCGGCTTTAACATGCGGGCGATACCGGCTGGGGAGAGGGCGTTGCAAATTCCCGGTGCTGGGATGGTTCCGGGTGCTCCAAAGGGACTGAAGATTGTCTTGCCTGAGTAAGTAGTGCAGCCGATCTCCGTCCCGTATTTTGACTTATACTGCCGCGCATGAAGTTCTGCGAAAAGTAAAGATTCATTAAGCAATTTTGTTGAGTTGTATTTGGCGCAGTGTTAGTATCCTGTTGTGATTTCACTTCACCTTTCTGAAGAAGAGATTACAGATCTCGAAGAGGCGCTTGATTCACCGGAAGTTTGTGAGCGCGCGAAAAAGAAATTACTCGTGATTACGATGCAGCATGAAGGAGCTACTCACGGATTTATTGCCCGTTGTTTGCTCATCTCGGCGGGGACGCTTACAAGTTACCTCAAGGAATACCGCGACGGCGGGCTCCCTGCTGTGGTTGAGAAGCGCTATTACAAACAATGCAGCTCGTTGGCACCGTTTCTTTCTTGTATCAAATGCTCCTTCAAAGCCTTTCCTGTAGCGAATGCCAAGGAGGCTGTTGCTAGGATTGCAGCAATGGCTGGCGTGACGCTCTCCGAGAGTCAGGTCAGGAGGGTGATGAAGAAGATGGGAATGTCGTTGAAGAAGTGTGCCAACATGCCGACAAAAGCCGATCCCCAGCTCCGGCTTGAGTTTTACACCACCGAGCTAAAACCGCGGCTCCAACAGGCAATCCAAGGGTGAGCGGAAGGTCCATTTCGTTGATGCAGCCCACTTTGTCCTCGGCGCGTTCCTTGGAATGGTCTGGTGCTTTGCAAGACCATTTATCCGGACATCACCAGGCAGGCAACGCTACAGTGTGCTGGCTGCCATCGAGAGCCACACCAAGGAATTCGTGAGTGTGAAGACCCGGGGGATTGTCGACTCCATGACGGTGTGCGAACTCTTCAACGCGATTATCAAACAGAATTCAGATAGCGAGATTACATTAGGGTGTGTTTGAA
>Ga0222717_10003918_pt1 | contig 11058 bp, 16 predicted proteins | sample C33_18DmetaG_FD_165053 | JGI IMG/M metagenome (GOLD analysis project Ga0222717, IMG submission 165053) | Estuarine water microbial communities from San Francisco Bay, California, United States - C33_18D | ecosystem: Environmental > Aquatic > Marine > Unclassified | place: USA: California...
TTTTTTATGGCCTTGGCTTGAAGACCCGCCTTCGCGTGTTCGTTGATCTGTGTCATGTTGGAACATAATCTTACGCCAGGCTTCCCAATCTTCCACCAGATAGTGTTATAAAACGCACCCTAGAGACTATGAATCAAGACAACTTAGCCGTGGCCGTTTACAACTCCCACACAGAAGCCGAATCCGCTATCAAGGAACTTGAAAATTCCGGTTTCGACATGAAAAAACTTTCCATCATCGGTCGTGTCTATCATACCGACGAGCACGTGGTTGGCTACTACAACAGCACGTGGTTGGCTACTACAACGCGAGCGACCGCATGAAATCTTGGGGCAAGACCGGAGCCTTCCGGGGAGGGATATGGGGCTGGCTATTCGGCTCCGCCGCCTTCTTTATTCCTGGAGTCGGGCCACTGTTGTTTGCTGGGCCGGTCATCGGTTGGCTCGTCGGTGCCCTCGAAGGTGCAGTAATCGTTGGGGGCCTGAGCATGCTCGGGGCTGGCCTCGTCAGCATGGGCGTTCCGAAAAACAGCGTCCTTAAATATGAAACGGCCCTCAAGACCGATAAATACGTGGTGATCGCTCACGGAACCGCAGAGGAGATCGCGCACGCCCGCGACATTATCAGAAGCACAAATCCGGACTCAATCGAAGAACACCAGGCTGCCATTGACAGTCCTGAGCCTGCCCTTGCTGTGGATTAGTGAAGCTACGCGCCCCTATTCCAAACCGCTAACTCGCGTTCAAAGACATATCGAAAGCCAGCGGCCCCGATCTAACAAGACCCACCGCCTCAAATGCCCCGGCAAACCACTGGCGAGAAGAACATGAAAATTCAAGTCAACACTGACAATCACGTCACAGGTCGCGAAGCCCTAAGCCAGAAGGTCGAATCTACCGTCGTCAGTGCGCTCGGTCACCTGTCTAAGCGCGTTACTCATGTCGAAGTCCATCTCAGTGACGAGAACGGCGACAGAACCGCGGGCAGCGACAAGCGTTGCATGTTGGAAGCGCGCCTCGAAGGCCATCAACCCATCGCGGTCACGGATGAAGCGGACAGCATTGATAAAGCCATCGCGGGTGCCGCTGGCAAGCTGAAGCGCTTGCTCGATGACACACTCAATCGACTTAACGGTCAGTAGGCTCCTCTGGAGCAGTCGATAAAGCTCAACTATCATGAATAAAACTCTCCTTATTGTCGCCGACCTCGGTTTGCTCCGGGCCTATCGCGAAACTCAGAACGCTACCGACCGGCAACCGCATCTGGAACTCATCGAGGAATTGAAACCTGAAAGTGCCCACCAGAAACTCTCCGACCAGGTGACCGACCAAGCAGGTCGCTTTCCCCGAGGCGGTCGGGCTGCGAACACCTCCGGTAATCTCTCTGCGGGCGAAAGTCACAATGCGGAAGCCGAACAAGACCACCGTGTGATCAGTCAGTTGGCCGAGAGAATCAACGCACTGTTAGCGGACGAAGACGTGACTCGTTGCTCCATTGCGATAAGCCGTGCGATCCACAATCAACTGCTCGACGCCATTGACCCCAAAGTCCGAGCCAAAATTGGCCAGACACTGGCCTCTAACCTCGCGAAAACCGATCCGACCGAGCTTCACGCGCATTTCGAAAAACACCGGGATTGAGCACCCAGGATCGGATGGTTCGGCGGCGTGGGGGAGACCCGAGGCTGCCCATCGATCTTCCATAATCGCCACCCACGTAGAGCCGCCCTGGCGACGAGTTGGTCACCACTCAATAGCACAGATCGAACTAGCGATATGACAGACGACTCAGACAACGTCCTCCAGCGCGGCTTGGATAGTGTTCATACTCCCATTTCGAACTTCATCCGGGCGCAGATTACTGCCAGTTGCTTTCTTCTTCTGGCAACACTCGCGGCTCTTTGGTGGGCGAACTCAGCCTATGCTTCCACCTATCAGAATCTGACACACACACCAATTGGTGTTTCCGTGGGAAGCCTTCAACTGCAGGCTTCTCTTAAACACATCATCAATGATGGTTTAATGGTCATATTCTTCTTCCTCCTCGGACTTGAGATCAAGCGGGAAGTCATTGCCGGAGATATCGCCCAGTCAGAGAATCGGCGGATGCTGATTCTTTGTGCAGTCGGCGGAATGGTTTGTCCGGCGGTAATTTATGCCTTGATCAACTGGTCACACGATTCACGGATTGGATGGGGCATCCCAATGGCAACCGATACCGCGTTTGCACTAGGGGCACTCACCATCGTGAGAAAACACATACCCCGCAGCCTTCTAGCATTTCTCGTCGGCCTCGCGATCGTGGACGATGTCGGCGCCATACTTGTCATCGCGATATTCTATAGCCAAGATATCTCAGTACTACATCTGATAGTCTCATTTGGACTTATTGCGTTTTTGGCACTGAGCAACTACGCAGGAGTATCCAAGCCGGCTTTCTATATTGTCGTTGGGATAGCTGCCTGGTGGGCAATGCTAAGATCCGGCGTTCATCCCACTTTTGCAGGCGTTGCCATTGCGTTGACTGTGCCTGGTCGCCCGAAGTCAAAGCCGGAAAAACTTCTCAAAGAGGCGAAAACGACAATCGACTCGATGCTGGAAACGCCAGATCCAGTTGATGTTCTCGGTAGTCGCACGGATCATGAGCAGGTGCTAGAGGTGCGCGATATTGCGCAAGGTGCCAGCACACCACTGTGTCGCTGGGAAAACGCTCTTGATTTGCCTGTGGCGTTATTTGTCCTGCCGCTGTTTGCACTGGTCAATGCCGGCGTTCCATTCAGCTTCCCCTCGTTTATCGAGAGTCTTCACCATCCCACTGGGTTGGGAATTATCGCCGGGCTAGTCCTCGGAAAATTTATCGGTATTACCGGCGCATGCTGGCTGGGTCAGCGCTTCAAGATTGGCTGTTTGCCCGATGGTGTTCATTTTAAACACGTAGTCGGCATCTCTTTCATCGCCGGGATCGGATTCACGATGTCCACCTTCATTGCCACACTGGGATTCGATTCCCAGCCTGTGCACCTCCAAAGTGCAAAGACTTCGATTCTTGTCGCATCCATTATTTCCGCGGCAATTGGGCTGTCGTATCTCCGATACAATTCTAAGGCGAAACAATCGAAAGGTTGAAAGGCTCTCCGCCTTTTCAAAACCCTCTCAGGCACATCGGCGCTATGCGCCTTGTGCCCTTCTGGGGTGATCACCCCATAGCCATCCTTCGCTGACTGGGCGAATCTTCCTTTGTACAACCAAAACAACAAAAGAAATCGACATGCCCATTCAACTGAAAGAGAACAACGAAGGAAAAACGGTTACCGTTCACGTGAGCGGTAAGCTAGTCAAAGACGACTACGAGCACTTCATCCCCGAGTTCGAGCGCCTCGTCGGTCTGCATGGAAAACTGCGCGTCTTGTTCGACATGACCGACTTCCATGGCTGGTCTGTAGCTGCTGTGTGGGAGGACACGAAGTTTGCGATGCATCACTTCCGTGACATCGAACGAATCGCCATGGTCGGAGAGAAGAAGTGGCAGGAAGGAATGGCCACCTTCTGCAAGCCGTTCACGAAAGCGACGGTCAAATACTTCGACCACGCCGACGCTTCGGAAGCCAACACATGGTTGGCGGAATCCCAACCGTGAGCGTGACCGCACCGATCTCAGATCGCGGAGCCAGTTCCGGCGTGGTCGTATCCGTGCGCGGCAGTGTGGTTGATGTGCGTTTTGACCATGAACTTCCGTCCATTCACAACATGTTGCACGCCGGGAAGGATGGCCAGATGGCCATCGAAGTGATGGCGCAGCGGGATGCTCGCCATGTTCGCGGAATCGCGCTAACGTCGACACAAGGACTGGCACGCGGCACTGAGGTGCACGATACTGGCGGCCCGTTAATGGTGCCGGTTGGCAAAGGCATTCGCTCGCGCATGTTTGATGTGTTTGGCAACACCATCGATCGCGAGCCAACCTTGCCGGAGGGCGAAAGACGCTCGGTTCATCGTGCTCCACCACCACTAGCGCAACGTTCCACCAAGTCGGAAGTCTTCGAGACCGGCATCAAAGCCATCGACGTGCTCGTGCCGCTAGAACGTGGTGGCAAGGCGGGGCTGTTCGGCGGTGCAGGCGTCGGTAAGACGGTTCTGCTCACCGAAATGATCCACAACATGGTGAGCCACCACGAGGGTGTGAGTCTGTTCTGCGGGATTGGTGAACGCTGCCGGGAGGGCGAGGAGCTTTATCGCGAAATGAAGGAGGCGGGCGTGCTGCAGAACATGGTCATGGTCTTCGGGCAAATGAATGAACCGCCCGGAAGTCGCTTCCGCGTCGGTCATGCGGCGCTGACGATGGCGGAGTATTTCCGTGATGACGAGCATCGCGACGTGTTGCTTCTCGTTGACAACATTTTTCGTTTCATTCAGGCAGGTATGGAAGTGTCAGGGTTAATGGGGCAGATGCCGTCTCGTCTCGGTTACCAACCCACCATGGGCACTGAGTTGTCAGGTCTTGAGGAACGCATCGCCAACACCAGCACTGGCGCAATCACTTCCATCCAGGCCGTCTACGTTCCGGCAGATGACTTCACCGATCCGGCTGCGGTACACACGTTCTCGCACCTGTCTTCTTCCATCGTGCTCTCCCGCAAGCGTGCCAGCGAAGGCCTCTTTCCGGCCATCGACCCCTTGCAATCGAGTTCCAAGATGGCCACGCCCGGCATCGTCGGTGAGCGGCACTACGAGTTAGCGCAGGAAATCAGACGAACGCTAGCGCAGTATGCAGAGCTCAAAGACATCATCGCCATGCTCGGGCTTGAGCAGCTCTCTCCGGAAGATCGCAACGTCGTCGCGCGGGCTCGCCGATTGGAGCGTTTCCTCACACAACCTTTCTTCACCACCGAACAATTCACCGGTCTGACCGGGAAGCTGGTCAACCTCGGAGATGCCTTAGACGGCTGCGAGCGCATTCTCGATGATGAGTTCAAGGACTACCCTGAGAGCGCGCTCTACATGATTGGCGCTATCGACGAGGCCAAGTCCAAGGGAGACAAATCATGAATCTTAAAATTCTGCTACCGTTTCAAATCTTCGCCGAGAAAACGGACGTGTTGCGGATCGTGGCGGAGACGCCGGAAGGGGCGTTTGGACTACTGCCCAACCGGCTCGACTGCGTCGCGGCGCTGGAGCCTGGCATTCTGACTTATGAAACGGAGGCGGATGGCGAGGTCTTTGTCGCGGTCGATGAGGGCGTGTTAGTCAAATCTGGCGCGGACGTGCAGATCTCGGTGCGGCACGCGCATGGCGGCACCGATCTGGAGACCTTGCGAACATCGGTCGAGGCTGAGTTCCTGACATTGGACGAAAACGAGAAAGAGTTGCGCTCCGTGACGATCAAGCTGGAGACGGGTTTCCTACGTCGCTTTACCGAATTTCAACATGAGCGATGAACCAGACAGCACGCCGCCGAAGAGCGGGGACAACATAGCCGATCAGATCGGCGCGAAAGCAGCGCGTAAGCTCAAGGCGCGTCGGCATTCGCACCCTGGCGTCTGGTTTGGTCTTGGCATGATGGGGCTCATCGGCTGGTCGGTAGTGGTGCCAACTTTTCTCGGCGCGATGCTAGGCATGTGGCTGGATAAAAACCATCCGGGCAGCCATTCGTGGACGTTGGCGCTGCTGACCGTCGGTCTCGTGCTCGGTTGCGTGAATGCTTGGCACTGGGTGGACAAGGAAGATAAGGCGATGCGCGATGAGGAGGAGGACGATCATGAGTGACACACTAACGCTCATCCTTTCGGGTGCAGCAGGCGCAGCGCTCGGAGCGATCTTCTTCGGCGGCCTCTGGTGGACGGTGCGACGCGGCATGACATCGCCGCGCCCGGTAGCCTGGTTTGTCGGCAGTGTGGTGCTGAGGATGAGCGTGGTGCTGTTCGGGTTCTACTTCGTCGGCGGAGGCGATTGGAGACGGCTGGCTGCTTGTTTGATAGGATTTGTTCTCGCTCGCATTGCTGTGACGCGTCTGACGCCCGCGCCGGTCGAAACTATTGAGGAGGTTCGCGATGCATCTTAGCCCGGACGAAACCATCTTCTGGCAGCATGGGTTTTTCAAACTCAACGCGACCATCGTCTTCACATGGGTGGTGATGATAGTGCTTGTCGTGGGTGCGAAACTCATCACGCGGAATCTCACCACCGAACACAAACGCTCACGCTGGCAAAACCTGCTGGAAATCGTGGTCACCGCCATCGTTGCTCAAATCGAAGAAGTAGGGCTGAGGAACCCGAAAACGTATCTTAGCTTTCTCGGCACGCTGTTCCTATTCGTCGCCACCGCAGCGCTCTGCACGGTCATACCGGGTTACCAGCCGCCGACCGGATCACTCTCGACCACGGCGGCACTAGCGCTTTGCGTGCTCGTGGCGGTGCCCATGTTCGGCATCATGGAACAGGGAGTAGCTGGGTATTTGAATTCCTACATCCAACCCACGGTGATCATGTTGCCTTTCAATCTGATTAGCGAAGTCTCACGCACGCTCGCCCTCGCGGTGCGCTTGTTTGGTAACATGATGAGTGGCGCCATGATCATCGGCATTCTGCTGACGATCACGCCTTTCATCTTTCCCGTTGTCATGACCTTGCTCGGCCTGCTGACCGGCATGGTGCAGGCTTACATTTTCAGCATTCTAGCAGCTGTCTATATCGCTGCGGCGGTGCGCACCCGCGAACCAAAGCCTATTCCCGCAACCCAATAGCCCACAATAATTCCCATGGATCCCACTACCCTCATCGCAATGACTTCAATCATCACCGCTGGCTTCACTACCAGCATCGGCTGCATGATGCCGGCGCTTGGCGAGGGGCGCTCGGTATCGAACGCGCTCACGGCACTGGCACAGCAACCCGATGCCTCAGCCACCATCACCCGCACCCTATTTGTTGGACTAGCGATGATCGAATCTACCGCGATTTATTGCTTCGTAGTGTCGATGATCGTTATCTTCGCCAATCCATTCTGGAATCATATTATCGCGGAGGCAGCGAGCAAGTAGACCATGCTCATTGACTGGTTCACCGTCGGGGCTCAGGTGCTCAATTTCGTCATCCTCGTGTGGTTGATGAAGCGATTCCTGTACCAACCTATCCTCAACGCTATCGATGCGCGCGAAAAGCGGATTGCGGACGAACTCGCTGATGCCGATGCCAAGAAAAGCGAGGCGAACAAGGAGCGCGATGAATTCGAGCGCAAGAGCGAGGAGTTCGATGAACAACGCAGCGTCATGATGGGGAAAGCAACCAGCGAAGCGGATGCCGAGCGTAAGCGCCTCGTCGATGCGGCGCGCAAGCAAGCGGATGAATTGAGCGAAAAGCGCGCCACTGCCTTGCTTCGGGAGCAGAAGGCTTTGCACAGAAACCTAACACAGACCACAACGAAGGAGGTATTTGCCATCGCACGGAAAGCCCTGGGTGACTTGGCTGGCGAAAGCCTTGAACAGCGCATGAGCAACGTGTTCGCACAACAGATCCGTGAGTTGAGCGAGGAGACAAAGGCGAACCTGCGCCAAGTTCTCACCAATAGCACCGACCCCGCTCTGGTGCACAGTGCGTTCGATCTACCCGCCGAACAGCGGGAGGCGATTCAGGACGCGATCATCGAAACACTCTCCGCCGAGATCCAGCTTCGGTTCGAGACCGCGCCCGATTTGGTTAGTGGTATCGAACTCTCCGCAGGTGGCCAGAAAGTGGCGTGGAGCATCGCGCACTACGTAGCGTCGCTTGAGAACAGTGTGGGGGAACTAACCAACGCATGAGCACCATGCCCGATAGTCTGCAAGCCGTGCTCGATGGCGCGTTCGATCACATGAGCCAGGCGCGTGAACGCTTCACGCCGCAGCTCGACTTGCATGAGATCGGTACAATCACGACCGTGTCCACGGGCATCGCCACTGTAGAAGGACTTCCTGGCGCTGGCTATGACGAGCTGTTAGAGTTTCCCGGAGGGGTGTTCGGCATAGCGTTCAATCTCGATGAACACGAGATCGGTGTCGTCTTGCTAGGTGACTACGCGCATTTGCAAGCGGGTGACGAAGTGAAGCGCACCGGTCGCGTGATGGATGTGCCGGTTGGCGATGGCCTGCTAGGACGTGTCGTCGATCCACTCGGCCGACCACTGGACGGAAAGGGGGCAGTCGCCTCGGACGAACGTCTGCCCATCGAACGCCCCGCCGCCCGCATCATGGATCGCGCGCCTGTCACCGTGCCCTTGCAGACAGGGCTTAAAGTGATCGACGCCCTCATTCCAATCGGTCGCGGACAGCGCGAGCTAATCCTCGGCGATCGCCAGACGGGCAAGACAGCCATCGCCATCGACACCATTCTGAATCAGCGCGGCAAAGACATGCTCTGCGTGTACTGCGCCATCGGCCAACGCGCCTCGGCAGTTGCAAAAGCGGTGGCAGTCCTGAGTGAGAAAGGCGCGATGGAATACACCGTGGTCGTCGTCACCGAGGGCAATGATCCACCCGGGCTCGCATACATTGCGCCCTACGCAGCAACAAGTATTGCCGAATGTTTCATGGAAGCAGGTCGTGACGTGCTCATCGTCTACGACGATTTTACGCAACACGCGCGCGCCTATCGCGAACTCTCGCTCTTGCTCCGCCGACCTCCCGGACGCGAGGCCTTCCCCGGCGACATCTTCTACATGCACTCGCGCCTGCTCGAACGCTCCACGCATCTCAGCGAGGATTGCGGCGGGGGATCGCTCACCGCCTTACCTATTATCGAGACTGAAGCGCAGAACATCTCTGCTTACATTCCCACCAATCTCATCTCCATCACCGATGGTCAGATTTACCTTTCACCAAGCCTGTTCGAACTCGGCGTGCTACCTGCCGTCGATGTTGGCAAGTCCGTCTCGCGCGTCGGCGGCAAAGCCCAGCGCAACGTCTACCGAGCCGTCGCGGGCGACCTCAAACTCGCCTACGCGCAGTTTGAGGAACTCGAAGCCTTCGCCCGCTTCGGTGCGCGGCTTGATGACGATACGCGCAAGACGATCGAACATGGTCGCCGCATCCGCGCGTGTTTGAAACAGCCCGAATACTCGCCCGTACCCGTGCCTGCGCAGATTACCATTCTGTTAGCCTTGACAGCGAAGCTCTTCGACACGGTGCCTCTCGATCAGATGAAGCTTGCAGAGAAAGCGGTGCTCGATGCCGCCGAGAGCATTCCTGCCGAAGTCATTGCGCGTTTCGAGACTGCAGATAAACTCAGCGACGCCGATCGCGAGATCATCATCGACCTCGCCGCCCAAGCGCTAGAATCGTTCGAGCCATAAGCAACAGCACCGAGAACAGTTGAAGAAACTCTAAGATGGGAAAAACGGGGCATCCTCCAGGTAGGTATACACCCCATTGAAGGTTTCGGACTCCCTTGCCAACCTAATCAAGTGCATCAAACAAACGATGTACATAACATTATGAAATACTCAAAACTTATCATTGTCATTGCCTCAGCTTTTCTTTTCGTCTCCTGCGGCAAAGAAGAAGCTATCGAACAAAAGAAAAAGGCTAGCAAGGATGCCATCGACAGCCAGAAGGAAGCAGTCGATGTCGCTGCCAAGGAAGCCAAGAAGAGCGCAGACCTCGATGCTGTGGTCGAAAAGGCAGACATCGAAGCCAAGAAGAAAGCCGCTCAGGCGCAACTCGACGCTGATAAGAAGAAGTTAGAGGCGGCCGCTGAGGCTGCAGAAACTAAGCTCGATGCGGAGAATAAGTAGGCGGTTCGCGGAGAAGCGGTGCGATGCCGCAGAAGCGTTAGAACCATGAGCGACACCATCGAGAGCCTGCGACGCCAGATTCACAGCGCGGGTGATCTGCAATCCGTCGTGCGCACGATGAAGGCACTTGCCGCGTCGAGTATCGGACAATACGAGAACTCGGTACGCGCGCTGGTGGACTACAATCGCGCGATGGAGCTTGGTTTGGGAGTCTGGCTGCGCGCGAACAAGGCAACGCTCACTTTGCTCGATCATCCCCGGCGGCACGATGGGGAAAAGGTGGGCGCGATCGTCTTCGGTTCCGATCAGGGTCTGGTCGGTCAGTTCAACGACGTCGTGGCAGACTTTGCCATCAAAACCCTCGCCGCCCTGCCAGGCGAGCCGCAGATCTGGACGATCGGTGAACGCGTCCACGCCCGCCTGAGCGACGCCGGCCTGAAACCGATCGGCCTACTCGCCGTGCCAAACGCCGTCAAAGCAATCACCCCGCTGGTCGCTCAGATCCAACTCGAGAGCGAGTCCCACCGATCCACGGGCGAATACAGCAGCATGGTTGTCTTCCACAATCGTCCACTGCCTGGCTCAATCTACGAACCTGTCAGTCAGCGATTGCTCCCGCTCGACGCCTCTTGGGCGCAGAGGCTAACGGACATCCAATGGCCGTCCAAGAACCTACCCGAAATCGTCGGCAGTGGCAGCACAACCCTGCGCAGCCTGCTCCGCGAGTACCTTTTCATCACCCTCTTCCAGGCCTGCGCCGAATCCTTAACTAGCGAAAACGCCACCCGCCTTGCCTCTATGCAACGTGCGGACAAGAATATCGACGAGCTACTTTCAAACCTCCAAGACGGCTTCCACCGCCTCCGCCAGAGCAGCATAGACGAAGAGCTCTTTGACGTCGTCTCCGGCTTCGAAGCCTTGAGTTAACAAAGATGCAGTCGGCCTCTCCACCGTCGAGGTCAGTCATCTGCGCAAAGTGTGGCAGCGGACGTACCGAAGTCGTAGCAAAAGTCAACGCGTGGCTTGCTTCAATTCTGCGGGAATCTCTTCCCTGCCGGATGGCAATTTACGAGGAGCCACAGCACAACATCGGCGGTGCGGTGGAGGCTAACTGCGGGAGTCTCGGTTATGAACTCAAGCAACGAAGACCAATTCTGGAAACGCCACGAATATCGCGAGCGTGATAGCGGACAGGCACGCGACCACATCGACCGCCGTACCAGTGACCAGATTCACGAGGACTATTACCGCTTGGAGCAGCGCGTCGATAAGCTAACGCTCATCTGCCGCTCGCTC
>Ga0222717_10003923_pt1 | contig 11050 bp, 9 predicted proteins | sample C33_18DmetaG_FD_165053 | JGI IMG/M metagenome (GOLD analysis project Ga0222717, IMG submission 165053) | Estuarine water microbial communities from San Francisco Bay, California, United States - C33_18D | ecosystem: Environmental > Aquatic > Marine > Unclassified | place: USA: California...
GTCAAGAGGTCGGGCATCTGAGCGTCTGTTGATGCATAATTTGCGGTCGGCATTCGTCCGTTTTCAGCCGCGTAGAGTGGTCCCCGGCTTGTTCCAAAACTGTAGAAGGGGTCACCTGATTTCCGTCGCAGGCCCATTTCACTCCGCTGCTTTTTGACAGCATCTCCGAGGGAAAATTCGTTTGCATAACGGACCATGGAAGACGAATCCGAACTTGCCTTGACGGTGACTGCTTTGAGGCGTTTGAAGCCGAATGAGGCGCCCGTTCCTCCGCGCCCCGCAGCCCGCCTTCCAGCCGTCAATGGCGAAGCAATACGAATTCCGTGTTCACCCGCAGGTCCGATTGAAAGGCATTCGCCGAGTTCATCGAGGTGTTGCTCAACCTCCCAAGTGGTGAGTCCTAGCAAAGGTTCTGCATCGTGAAGAGTCGCTAGTTGGTCATTGATTTCAAGCCGCACCCAGCGTTCGCTGGAACCCGTAATGAAGAGCCCGTCCCATCCTGCCTTTCTGAGGTCATGTCCAATGTTTCCACCAATGTAAGTGTCAATGTAACACTCGGTCAAGGGAGACCGAGTGACAACCACCGCGCGACCTGACGAGCCAATCTTGGATGCCTGATACGGACCCGTCATGAACAAAAGTGGGGTCGTCGGATGGGATGCTGCATCCATTTTCCCGGTCACTGGATGGATCTGAGAGGTCGCTGAATCGTAATCCGTTGTATCCCACTCAACGAGTAGTTTTGTTGCAAGGGCTTTTCCTCCCATGGATGAAAGGCACCATTCGTGGGGAATGTCTCGCCCTTCACAAGTTCCTTTGGTCAAATCGACCCAAAGGACGCGGCCAGGAAAGCCATCAAACCTCCAGGGGTGTGCCATGATGGGAACTTATCTCGGACTCCTAAAAAGACTCCACTTCATTCTCGGGGAGTTGGAGGCCATCACGCTTGGTTTTCAACCGCAATCAACAGAGTGTCTGATTCTATGGGAACACCCCAGTACACATCGTCGTATGGTGTCACGATGCACATGATGGTAGAACCGTTGGCGAGGTTGGCCGTGTACGTGGTTGTATTGGCCACATAGGTCCCGTTGACAAACCATTCAACGGTTGAATTATCAGTACCGTTTTGTCCGTCATAAAACACATAGTTGAGGGAATACACTGAAGGTGTGGTTGAATTGTTTACAGACAGAGTGACATTGCTCACCGATGGCGTTTGGTTGTTCCATTCCACTTGCGTGATGACAATTCCACTGGGCATGTAAATCGAAAACGGGCTGTTTCCGCCGGGCAGCAAACTCGCAATGCTGTCGTTTCCTCCTCCAAGGGCGAGCGTAAAGCCGTTCCAAACAGCAAGGTGGGCTTCAGTAAAGACGTCCCCCGGGACGGGGTCACCGTAAACGCTCATGTTGGCCCCGAATGTGGACGAACCAAGATAGCTCATTGTGGGGACTCCAGGGTGGCTCCAAAGATACCCTGTTGGGGCATCTTCAACAATTCCTGCTGGCATGTAAATGGCGAAGGGACTTGCCCCGCCTGGGAGCAAATCTGCAATACTGTCGTTTCCACCGCCCGGGAACATCCCGCCAAATCCGTTCCAAACAGCAAGGTGTTGCTCAGTAAATACATCACCTGCGACAGGGTCTCCAAAGACACTCATGTTCGTATTGAAGGTGGTAGCACCCAGGTAAGCCATGGTGTCGATTCCTGATTGCGTCCACAGATAACCCGTAGGTTTGTAGTCAACGATTCCTGCAGGCATGTAAATTGAGAATGGACTGTTTCCCCCTTGGAGCAAACTTTCGATGGAATCGTTTCCACCGCCAGGGAATGTTGCTCCAAAGCCGTTCCAAATTGCAAGATGCTGCTCAGTGAACTCGTCTCCTGCGAGAGGGTCTCCAAATACACTCATGTTTGCGTTAAAGGTCGTTGCACCAAGATACGCCATTGTATCAATTCCAGGCTGGGTCCATACGAACCCGGTGTGATTGCCGTCCGAAGTAGCAGAATTGAGGAGACTTTGGACCCAAGCGTCCATCTCCTCCTGCCACCAATTGGGTGATTCGTCCAATAACTCTGCACAATCGAGATTGGCTTGGCTTGTAGGGTTGTATTCTGAATCGTTTCCGTTTCCATCAGAATAATAGATCACGTGTATGCAATCAACAATGGCTTTATCGTCTCCTTCATATGAAAAATGAACCCCGTAATAATCCTGGAAGCCATAGCCGAACATCATGATGAAGACGACTGCAAGGGTGGCGATGAAGGGTTTGTAGTTATGCCCTCCTGCGACAAATAACCGGGTTGGAAGTTCTGTGAAAACACGGTGCTCCGAAGTTGATTCGTCGGTACTTTGTGCCTCATTGTTCATCTTAGAGTCCGAAGAACTCTCTGCTTGAGCCTCTTCCTTGGTACCCACAACAGTTTCAGAATCAACCGATACCTGAATCCCCTCACCTTCCTCAGGATTGTGGTACAAGACATCTTCGAGTCGTTCGGTTTCCTCATCATAACGTTCGGTTTGATGGATGATGATACGTTTCGTAATCTCGTCTTTTGTCCCTGATGAAGGAAGGTCGAATTCTTTGGCGATCTCGCTCAATTCGGGCTTCTTGAGGGCCATCAGTTCCTTTTCGGTATACATCACCAAATCACCCCTGTGAGAACTTTAAACACAAACGGAATTCCAATCATGAGATTAACGCCCCAAATCATGGCTTTTTCGTTGCCTGGCCAAGCCCATGAAATGGTTTTCATCTCCTCATCAGGTTCCAAGGCATCGATGAGATGTCGTTCCCATCCTGTTGCAAGAACAAGCCCGCAAAGGACTGCAAGAACAATGTCAGGCACGGGTATAATCACTTCAAGCAGGGTTGTAAAGACTGCAGTTATAGCAACCATCACCATGAGTGCTACAACGCGCAGAATTTTCTGGTCACGCTCGCTTTCAATACTGATGAGTCCAAACTTAACGGCATGCAACAATGCGATAGTTGGGTAGATGAGATGGAAAGTGAATCCATCGCTTAGTGCTGTGATAATCTGAGCATTCTCATCAACAGGGAACTCCGTCATATCCCATGTCGCATATCCGGTGACATAAGCCCAATGTCGGAAAATAATCAATGCCCATATGAAGAGGATGTAGCCGGAAAAGACCGTTCCGAGGCTGACAGGATGTTTCTTTCTGTAGCATTGAATGAGGTGGTAAATTGAGCCGATTGCAAAGGAGCACATCATAAATGAAAAGGTGCCCAATATAAAGGTCATTTCTGCCAATGTCACCATAGCGTAATTGTATCCGGACGACGCAGCAGAATAATTCACTGTGGGAAAGGTCCACCAAGCATTGCCTGAGCCGTCCAAAAACCCAATTGAACGAAAAATCATGTTGTCCATTACCACCGCGATTGTTCCCAATGCGAAATAGCCTGAACGCCGTAGTGCAAGAGATTCTTCGCTCTTATCTTCAAGTGGTGGAGGGAACATAAGAAATCTTATTCCAACACTGAAACAGACCAAAGAAGCTGCTAAAATCATGCATAAGAGAAGCATTGAATTGTAGTACGGGTCTGCATCGGCGGCGATAGCAGAGCGGTCAATGTAGGCAAAGACGACTACAAGCACTCCAAGAGAACCAATCTGCCAGCCGTTTCTCAAAAATGGAATCGGGACCAGGAGCATCAAAAAGAGGTGGACATAATAGAAGTTCATTGATGAAAAATAACTGGTGAGTTCAACCACGACTCCGCTCACGTCCGGATTGTCAATACCGACTGCTGGAACCAATTCTTGTAACCTGCGTAGAATAAAGTACAACAGCAGCCAAATGACCAAGGATGCACCCATTTTGCGATCCCATGTTCGTTCATCCTGGACAGGACGAAGATGAAAATACGAAATGAAGAGAAGGATGAATACGCTCAAAATTAATCCAATGTCATCCAGCAGGTCAAGACCTTCCGCCATAAATTGAAATGATTCCAACGAGTTATAATATTTTTAACGGCAAAGTAACAAATTTATGCTATTCTGAGTCATTTACACAATTGGGTTTGAGTTCATGCTCATCCAATTAACAGAACCAGTGCATCTCTAATTTTTTATCAATTCGCACTTCATGCGATGAAGTCAAAGCAGCGGTGGTCCGATCACTCTGGGGGAATTGGAGGAGCATATCCTCCGACGACTGCTTCTTTGACGATGGTCATGTCTGAATCAACCATCATTTGAACCAATTCTTCAAATGAAGTCCCCGGGACCCAGCCCAGTTCTTTTTCTGCAAGTGAAGGGTCACCAATCAACAAATCAACTTCCGCTGGGCGGAAGAACTTGGGGTTTGTACGAACACGAACGTTGCCGTCTTGGTCAGTAGCGATGGTATCAACGCCCTCTCCAGACCATGTCAAGTTCATTCCGACATGTGAAAATGCAAGTGTGATCATGTCACGGACACTGTGTGTTCGGCCGGTGGCAACGACATAATCTCCTGGCTTGTCTTGTTGGAGCATTCGCCATTGCATCTCGACATAGTCTCCAGCGAATCCCCAGTCACGCTTTGCATCAACGTTTCCAATCCACAAACACTTGTCAAAACCTTGAGCGATTCTGGCCGCAGTCATCGTCACTTTACGGGTCACGAATTCCAGGCCACGGCGTGGGCTTTCGTGATTGAAGAGGATTCCAGTGCAGGCAAACATATTGTACGATTCACGGTAGTTGCGTGTGATTTCGAAGGCGAACACCTTGGCGCATCCATACGGGGAGCGTGGATGGAATGGAGTCATTTCCGTTTGAGGAACATCTCGGACCTTGCCGTATTGTTCAGACGAACCGGCTTGATAAAATCGGCAGTTCGGAGCGTGCTTTCGAATGGCTTCAAGACAGCGGAGGGCTCCAAGACCGGTAATGTCAGCGGTCATCATTGGAGAGCGCCATGACTCTGGAACGAATGACATGGCTCCAAGGTTGTAAAATTCGTCGGGTTGGGTTTGAGCAACCGCATTGTCAATTGAGTTCTGGTCGGCCAAGTCTCCGTTCAACAGATGAAAGTTTTCGTTTTCCATCAAGTGATTGATGAGGCTTCGTCCAGAGGTGGGTTGAGATACTCGGCGGACCAAACCATGGACCGTATATCCTTTTTCAAGAAGCAATTCAGCCAAATATGACCCGTCTTGTCCGGTGAGACCTGTAATCATAGCCGTCTTTCCGCTCATAACTTCCCGTGAGCGCCTCCCTTTTTCAATCGTCGCGTCCTAAGAAAGCCAGAAACAGCGGCTTATGTTCTCAAATGTGGTTGCATCAAAAGGAAGATGGGCCAAAAACTTGGTCCGTTTGATTGGTCCATATGGCTTCTTAATCGAAGGGGGCAACAACCTAAGACAAGGGTTTCAGTTTATGTTTTGCACAAAGATTGGAACGGAAAGTAATCAAAGGAAGGAGCCCAATTCAGGGTTCTTGTTTGAGTCAGCATTCTTGTGAACATTTGCGTTAGTGATGGACCACCATTCCCTGTTTGACCATAATTCCAAATAGCAGACCACGGCAAAGAATCAACATGAGAGTTCGCTTGAGTGTCCGCAATATTCCTCGTTTTGATGAACGAATGGACAGTGGAAATGACGGATGGTTCATTGGGAAAGAATCTCAAGCCGCCGAAGTAGCCGATGGCGAAGAGGTCATGTTGTGTACGAGGATTCGACATGCTTAGAGCGTTTTATTGGCGCCTTAATCTTGGTTTTAAGAAAATAAAATCAAAGCGACTTAGGAAGAAACTCGGCCATAATATCAAAGCCGTCATCACGAACAGCGAAAACGGTTTATTCGCAGTTGACCCAGAAGACCTTGAAGTAGGCCAAAAGTTACGGTCAGGTGGATTTGGTATAGAAGAAGTGCAACGACTCAAGAGATTCATCAATGATCAATCAAAAGTGTTGATTGTTGGAACGCACATTGGCTCGTTAGCAATACCACTTGCAAAACATTGTAAGGAATTAACGGCAATTGAAGCAAATCCAAATACCTTTGAATTACTGGAAATAAATCTCCAACTTAACAATGCTAAAAACATAACACCGCACAACATTTTTGCTAATGACTCTCATGAAAAAGTAGAATTTCTACTCAATACGGTAAATTCAGGTGGAAGCAAGAGGAAACCAAAAAAGAACAGTTTCCTGTATGATTATGATAACCCCGAAATTATTGAATTGGAAGCTCATAGACTCGACGATTATTTGCCTGAGCATGATTATGATCTCATTCTACTGGACATTGAAGGGTCTGAGTACTTTGCGATGAAAGGCATGCAAGACCTTCTATCGAATTGCAAAACATTAGTTGTTGAATTTCTGCCCCATCACCTGAAGAATGTTGCAGATATCGACGTTGAAACATTCCTTTCAGTATTACCCGGTCATTTTACGGAATTTAAATTGCCGGATCATAAACAAGAACACAACATTTCAGAAGTCAAGACCGTACTACAGAACATGTATGATTCAAACCTCAGCGAGGATGGAATTATATTCACTTCTAATTAGAAATTAATTCAGATATAACGGCTCAACATTATAGCAACCACCCCTCTCACATAACACATGGCTAACCTTCAAAGAAAGCGCCTTTTACTTGTGAAAGGCTCTTTTGAGCACTTCGGTGGAGGAGAAAGAGATTTGATCAATAATCTCGAAGCCTGGTCAAAATATTTTGACTTGAGTATTGCAACATTACATCCTAACAAAGAACTTATAGAGAAATTAAATGAGTTGAACATACCACTCTTTTCCCCAGTAAGCAATTGGTCTTACTCGCGTGGAATATTTTCAGAAATATTGGCAAGGTCATCTCGAAATGCATCTAAAAAATGGTACTCTATGCTGTCGTTAACAAAACAAGGAGTTGGTTTGAATACATTGTTTTCTAATATTGATGCAGTCAACATAACAACAGGTATGGCCTCTTTGGAGATTCTTCCACTGATACCTCACAACATTCCCATTCATACACTCATGCATGAACCCAACCGCGGTTTACACAGCAACGACCTCCACTTTGATGTTGATGGAACACCAAAACAAAACCTCAAATTAACAAATTTCCTTTTGTCAAAACAGAGAAAGATCGATGAAAAATTAGTATCACTCGCTTCCAAGAGAGGGCAGATCAGTGGTAATTCAAAAAACACATGTGATCGAATCAAACAGGTTTATGGAGTCGAATCTAAGGTTCTTTATCCCAGCATAAATACAAATCTTTGGCCGATTAAACCAACCAAAGATGAAGACTGGGAGTCTGTTTCGAAAGAATTTGGTCTTATCAAAAACAAGTATGTCATCACCATTGGTCATGCTATTTTTGCAAAAGGCCTGTGGGAAACCATCACAACACTCAGCGATTCTAATTTGCAAATTGTCCAAATCGGCGGCGGGGTCAATGAAAAACACAAGGAGCACGCCAGAAAAAATAACGTGGAATTAAAAGCCCTGCCAAGAGTAACACAAGCGACCATTAGAGCGTTGATGAGAAATGCTAAGGCGATGGTGAGTCATGCTATCAACGAACCCTTTGGCTTAACTCCACCAGAAGCGTATTTTGTCGATTGCCCAGTTATCGTTACCAATCAAGGAGGATTTAGAGAAACTGTTGTTGATGGAACAACAGGACGCTTAATGGATGAAGGAGATGATTGGATTTCAGCGATTGATGAAGGACATAAACACAGAAAGGAATGGTCGAAGGCTGGCCGAGAACATATCCAAACAATCGATCTAACACCTGAAACTCAGGCAAGAAAAGTATTCGAATCCTTCACTCGGTATTTTGAAGAGGAATAATCACAACACAACCGACTCGAAATATCTCAAAAATCCAATTGAGGCAACGGTCGTGGGAACACCTGCGTGAATGGTGAATGAAGATGGTTTCCAATGCACGAAGACGCCCCTTGAATCCTGCAGGCTCTTGAGAAGGGGACACGGAGAGGCTTGGAAGGCATATGTTTCGCTGGATGGCGTAACCTTGGGCGAGCAACGGGCAAAGGCTGGACGGCCATATATGGAGGAGAATTTTATCCTGCCAGCTCAGAACACAGCATTGGAACGCCTGTCGTCACATTCATGATTTGTTCATAAAGTGTAAAGAGATTTAAATTTCATGAACCTTGAAACCCCAGTCAAAAAACTGCTTGTTGTCGGAGCCGGTGGCATTGGTGCAAGCCTCTTGGAAAACTTGATTCCAGCCGTGATCAGAGTCGCCCTGCCGTGCTCCGTGACCGTCATGGATGCTGACACTGTTGAACCTACCAATCTTGGCCATCAACGCTACAGTTTGACCGATGTTGGCCATCATAAAGTCACACAGTTGGCTCAGCGCTTGGATTCAGAACGCGTGAGCGTTGTTGGGCTTCCGGAGAATTTGCGGCAATCCAAGCAACTCGAAGGTTATGATTTGGTCGTGGTTTGTGTTGACAGGCCAGAACCTCGTCGTTTGGTCCACAGTCTTGACGTTCCTTGGATTGATTTGCGTTGTTCTGGAGATGGATGGGTCGCTCTCACATCCCAAAGTTCACGAGGGTTGGTCCAAGAAATGACGCCGGACCACGAGCCGAAGAGTTGCCAGGTTGATGGTGCATTGGAATCTGGAAACCTTGAATTTGGATTTGCTGTTGCTGCCGCCATTGGCTCTCAATGGGCCATTCAAGAATTGCGAGGAAGACCGTCTCCCACCCAAACCATGGGCAGCATCACTTACGGTGCTCTTTCATTCCCGGAGGTGAAGGCATGATGGTCGAACTTCCGGAATTTTCCCAAACCGGTTTGGACGAAGCAACATGGGATGAAGCCTGTCTTGCAGCAAGTGAACGACGGGTCGAAAACCCTCAACTTCTCTCGGCCCAAGAGACGTTAGCTGCTCACAGTCGTTGGGACGGAGTGTACATCTTGTCAGTTCTTGCAGGCTTGGAAACATCTGTCCTCATTGACGCTGAAAACAACATATACATCGATTGGGGAACGGCTGGGCAAGTCACCCTTCAACCACCAGTCGGGGCGAAAAGTCCGTTCAAGTTGTGGGTTCACACCCATCCTGATTTCGCTGCATATTGGAGTACAACCGACACCAACAGCCTTTCTCTGGGCACCACGATTTTGGAAACCGCCATGGTATTGGGTGAACCTGGACCGAAGTTTACAAGCAATTCTACCTTCAATAATCAACTGAAGGCGCCCTTCATTTCCGCCGAAGGCCCTCTTTCAAATTGGACCAGTGAAGAACCAACTCCCTGGTATTCATGGTACCAAAGCAACAACATTGCAGTGGAGGTGGAAGCATGAGTGCTCGACGACCGAAAGACGAAGAAGAATTTGTAAAAGCACTTCTGGCCATTGAGGAAGGTCGAGGGAAAAGCATCGCCGAAGTCATTGAAGAAATCAGTGGCTCTGCACCGTCAGACGAAACCATAGAAGCCGTTCGTAACCGGTTGCAACTCGCTCAGGCAAATGGAGAATCCGTTGACATCGCGGCAATCGTTGAGTCCCTCAACACTCTGATGTCAGAGTGGGTTTAGTTTCACTCGTTGTTGTATGTCGCTCTGCGGTTCTCAATGAGGGCGGACAAGCCTTCAAGCGCATCTTTCGTCGAGAAAATCGTGTCCAATCCGTCCAGTTCCATCTTCAAACCGTCACTCAGAGTGGTTGACGCTGTGGCGTTGATGAGATCGCTAGCCATCTTCAATCCAATGGGAGCTGTAAAGGACAAACTCTTGATTTGACGCAAAACCGTCTTGTCTTCTGCCTCAAATCCTTCAGGGCACGTTCCACTCATGAGAGATGCCATGTTGGCATCCGAGTAAAACGAAGACGCAAATTGTGCAACCTTGGAATCAGGGTTTGACGGCTGCCCGGGATATTTGTTGGCTGGCTTTCCTTCCGATGCAATGGTAACTACGCAGGAGTCAACACTGGCAACGTCCACGAGGTGGGTAATCAAGCCGAGATCTTTGGCCGTTTGAGCGTTCATGAAGTTTCCAGCCAATACAGCCCATCGGGCTGCAGGGATACCACAGATTCGTGCCGGTCGTTGTGAACCACCGAGTCCAGGATAGATTCCGATGGAAGTTTCAGGGAAGCGGAATTGCGTTCTACGTGTACCAATGCGGTAATCGCAAGCAAGAGCGAGTTCCAATCCTCCGCCAAGAGCGAGGCCGGTCGTGAGGGCCACTGTTGTCTTGGATGAGGTCTCAAGCATGTCAAGTAGGGTGTGGCCATCTGCAGTGAAATCGTAAATTTCAGGAATTGCATCTGCACGGATTTTGTCAACAAAGAACTTGACATCGGCTCCCGCAACAAAGGCCTTTCCGGCTCCATCGAGAACAATGGTATGAACGGAATCGTCTGAGTTCGCCGCAGATACGGCGGTGGTGAGTTGTTCAACAACAGTGACATTGAGCGCATTCATAGCCTCAGGCCGGTTGATGGTGATGGTTGCGACACCGTCTGAAACGTTGGAATCAACGTAGGAGAAATCCCAGTCGTTCCCGCCTTGTTGAGTAAAGAACGCAGGAACGCTCCAGCCCTCTCCGGCCACGTCAGCGTACTTGACGGCCATTCGATGTGCTTCAGCAACCCCGATTTTGTTCATCAATTCAAAGGGCCCACGAGCCCAACGCAGTCCAACCTTTGCACCGCGGTCAACGTCTTCCATACTGCAAATATCTTCGTCCACGATTTGTGCTGCGACACCAAATACAACGCCGAGCAGGCGTTCTGAAACTGCAGTGTATTGGGCTTCCGAATAATCGTCATCACCGGAAACGTCCCAGTGCGCATTTGCTTCAATCAAGTCTCGGAGGTTTTGAGCACCGGTGTACCGAGGAGTGTTGAGTTGCTCAGCGAGATAGTCCGTCGAGTGCAAGGCAATTGGGGGGCCTGTGAGGTTCATCAGACCAAAGGGACCAAGCCCGATTCGGAATGCTTTGCGAGCGATGGCATCAATTTGAGCTGCGCTTGCTGCGCCTTCTTCCAAAAGCAAACAAGCTTCATTCAGC
>Ga0222717_10003936_pt1 | contig 11034 bp, 2 predicted proteins | sample C33_18DmetaG_FD_165053 | JGI IMG/M metagenome (GOLD analysis project Ga0222717, IMG submission 165053) | Estuarine water microbial communities from San Francisco Bay, California, United States - C33_18D | ecosystem: Environmental > Aquatic > Marine > Unclassified | place: USA: California...
CACTCTCACACAAACGAAACAGACTATAACACGTTCTACGGTGAGTTTGGCGACTCTGTTGTAAAGATCGTTAGCAATAACAATCCTAGCATGACCAAGGTATTTAATGCGGTGTCCTTAGAGGGGGACAGCGCAAACTGGGTTGCAGATCCAATAGTTACGGACCTTAATAGCAGTGCTCAGTCTTTAGGGTTTATAGAAAAAGAGGGGAGCTACTACTCGTTTATCACTAGGGACGAGAACGGCACGAAGCACATTACAGGCGTAGGCAGGGTGGCTTCGGTAGATTCAGGAGCTACTCGGATTACTTTTTCTAATAGAGTAAACAGAAATTCCATACCATATGGCAGCAACATAAGGATGATTTCGGGTGGGGTATACACAAACATAGGGACCTTTACTAACGACGTTACCTTTGTTAGGTTTGTTGACGCCTACACCATTGAGGTGGCAGGAACCATAAACCTTCTTCTTGTTGGCCTCGTGGGTGGAGATCTTGTAGCAGTTTCTGAGGCCACTATAAACGGCGACCCAATCCGTGGGCATTGGGCAGAAATAACACTAACTAATAACCAAGCTACGCCTTTTGAGTTGTATTGTGTAAATACGCATATAGCGAAATCCACTCAGGATCACTCGTTAGGCCAGCAATAACTATATTTGTAACATGGACCCAATTACTTTATCTCTCATAGGATCCGCTGTAGGGCAGGGCATCTCGGCTATTGGTGACGCTAGAGCGGCCAAAAGGGAAGAAGAGTTTTACAAAGGCCTACAGGCCTCTGGGGAACAACAGGCCAAGGAGTTAGAAAAGAAAAGAGCGGGGATGTACGGCATTGGGCCGACTATGCGTAAGTACATGCAGTACGCTATGCAAGATCCCACTGCTGATCTTCAAAGACAAGAAGCTTTACGTCAGTCTGGTACGGCTGTAGGAGCGTTAAAGTCTGGCGGAGCTAGAGCTATTCTTGGTGGTCTTGGTGCTCAACAGCAGCAAGCTGCCAGTACTATGGCTGAAATTGGAGCTGATGAGTACGGAAGGAAGACTGGGGCCATGAAGAGTGTCGGTACGATGGAAGAGCGGCTCAGGCAAAAACAGAGGGGGGACATAGGGGCTGACCTTGGTGCGGCCAGACAACAAGCGTCGTCAGGGCTTCAAGGCGCTTTCATGGCCGACCAAAGGAGAAAGGCAGTAGGAAATCAGGCCTTAGCTGGTCTTGCAGAAATTGGGGGTCAAGCCGCTGGCGCTCAGTCTGAAAACCCATACTTTATAGGGCCGCCAGAGGCGAAAAACGGAATGAAAACCCCTGGTGAGTTTAGTCATAACTCCAACCCTATTAGTCTTATGCAAGACGGTAAGAAAATAGGAGAAGCTACTGGAGGTGAGTACGTTCTTAACCCTGAGCAAGCAAAGAAGATAGCCAATCAAAGCAAATACGCTAAGATGCTGTTCCGCAAATTTGACAAACAACAACCCGCATAATGCTATACGGATCAGTAAACGTAACGCCAAAGCAAGAGGTTCCTAAATATTTCGAAAATATTTCTAAGGAGCTCAAGCAGATGCAGGTTCTCAAGGAGGCTGAAAAGGCTCAAGAGGAAGCTGCTAAAGCTGGCATGGGGTCCGTCCCGCTAGTGTCATCGGCAACTATGTTTGATTCTCATTCAAAGGCATGGCAGAAAGCAGCTCAACAGCTCAAACAGGACAAGAATCAGTACATGGAAACTGCTGAGGGCAGGGAGGAATACTCACGGCTGTTGTCGGAACTAGAATTTGGAATTCAAGAATCTCAGTCATACTTCAAGGAGGCTAACCCAATCTTAGAGAGGAACTTAAACATCGCTAGGTCTGGCCAGAACTTCGAGGCTTGGGATCAGCAGGGCATGAAAGATAGCCACGACAAAGCGTATTATGAAGGGGTTCTAAACAACTTAGATTCCGACAGGTTTGATGTAAGAATAGAAGATGGTCACTTTGTTTTGGATGACGGCACTGGGGCTAAAAGGGTAGAGGATCCTGGACTTATGGACTTCTCTATTGTCAAGGAAGACTTGACGATGACAGACCCAGTACAACCCGATGACTGGTGGGTAAGGTCTCACGACGATAGGCAGTATAAGGACAGGGACGAAGCGAAGAATTGGACCAGAGCAACAGTAGGACAGACTCAGAGGGGCAACCTAGACGTAGCCAGGTGGTACGTAGGCGAAGGGATGGCTCCAGAAGGTATGACTGCTGAAGAAGTAGCGAACACAGAAGGTAGGCTTAACGAGGCTCTAGATGCTTATGCAGAGGCAGCAGTACCAGAGGGGTGGACCAAAGAAGATCCTAATGAAAGGTCCCAGCAGCCTACAGCGGAGGAGGCAAAGAAAAAAAGGTTTGACAACAGTCTTGGTCAAATAATACCTCTTACATCGGACAATGCCACTTCGCCACAGCCTGCTTTTCCTGGCGCAGCCATTCCTCCCCCATCACCAGACGGGAGTCAATATAACTTCCCCTCACAGGATTACGTCACGGTAAGCACCTCTACTTGGGGTGACGATGCCGTTAGAAACAGTAATAACCAAATACAAAATGTTTCTATTACTGGAATAAGGTATGATACAACATCATCAACAGGTGAAGGGCTTGTTGCCATGACGAGCTCAGGGGATATAACTCTAACCCCAGGAACATCTGTATACGAAAGCATTAGAATAAGCATAGATAGATCTGAAGGTGATGGAGCTTTTGATAAGATTGTCTCTGCTACTATGGATGCCGTACAGTAAAGCCATTTCATTATCTTTGCTTTTATAAGCTAAAAGGTAATGGGAGAGGATTACAACAGTATCATTGAGGACTTCAGATCAAGAGGAAAGTCCGATCAATATATAGCTAACTTTCTTGTTTACAATCCTAAGTACAAGTTAGACGTAAACACAGCAAACGCCCTTCTGAATATAGAGCCAAAAAAAAAAGAAGAAGAGGAGAGCCCGTTTACTCTTTCTTCATCCATCTCTTCGGATATCGTCTTGGCTTCTCCTTCGGAGTTGACAGAGAGGACGCAGAATCCCATATCTGACGCTTTATCCCCTTCTATTAAGGAGGAGGAGCTTGACCCACAGATCAAGCAGTGGAGGAACTACAACATCTCTGAAGGCCTCCACGGTGACGTAAACATGTACGACACTGAAGACATGCAAAGTGCGTATGTCACTGATGCTGTCGATTGGTCTTTAGAGAACAACGTCTTTGAGCAAAATCTTAGCAGGGAGGACGTGCTCGGTAGTGACAATCAGGCTGAAATGACTGATGATCAGGCCAATAACATTAGGTCTGCTATGTCTGCTTACGATGAATTTCTAAAAGGAAAAGGCGAGAAAAGCGTTACTGACGAACAGTTCTCTGAAAGAGAGAAAGATGCAAAGGCGCTATCTATAATAAAGACATATACCAATCGTATGCAGCAAGACTTTAAGTCTACTCATACGGATATGATGGCTCAAAACTTAGAGTATAAGAGGGCTATAGAAGAAGCGGAGGCTAAATTTAAAAGCGGTGAGCTTACCAAAAGGGGATATGAGAGCGCTACAGGTAGGGCCTTTCAAATTCACGCTGAAGATTACTGGAAAGAAAAGTTTAACGGATATACTTCTGAGATCCTGGAGTCGCTTCCAGAAGACCTTAGAGAAGACAAGGGGTTTCTAGAAGACTTTTCTGAAGACATTTACGATAAGTCAGGCAGAAGACTAAGGCTCGATCTTGACGGCGACAACGTATACAACGAAGGCATACCCATCCTAAGTCAGGTTTCAGATATGGTTCTGGGTACCGTCGCAACAGCAGTAGATATTGTAGGTCCTACCTTTGCAGCTGCAGCTGGTTCAGGAGGTTTTTCTTCGGGAATGCAAGCTGGCATACGCAGATCAGTGTATGATGCACAAAGTGAACTTTCGGAATACCTGAGGAGCAACATAACAGACTACCAGGATTACGAGTATTTCTCTGTAGATGAAGATGAGAACTTGTTCAATCACGTCGCACATGGTGTTGGCGATGTAAGCCGTGCTGTCGGGGAGATGTTACCGTATGCGGGGTTGGCAGTGCTTGGCCCATATGGGGTAGGAGCATTAGCAGTTACTGGAGCTATAAGTACGTTTTCTGAAAGCTACTATTCAGACTTAGACAGAGCTAAAGAGGGCCTTGACCCTGTCTTTGATCCCGATAACTCTTTAGACAATACATCAAGGCTTGCTATGAGTGTAGGTGTAGGAGCGATTCAAGCGTATGGCGGAAGGATATTAGGGCGTATTGCTGGAAGGGCTGTTGGTCAGGCCGCAGCGGGAGGGCTAACAAACAGTATGGTAAGAGGCCTTATGGGTGGTACAGGTAAGGTCGCCACAAAATCAAGAGCTCTTAAAGCGTATCTCCTTGCTCAAGGTATTGACTCTTTTGGCGAAGGACTCGAAGAGGTAGTAGAGAACTCTGTTCAGAGGGCATTTGAAAGCGGTCTGGGCAACAGCGATATAACCTGGAACGAGTTTGTTTCTGAAACACAATTTGCTTTTGCTGAGGGTGTTAAGGGTGGTGCTGGTATGGCTGGTGGTGGTCTTGCCTTTAGAGGAAGAAGATCTGGACAACAAATACTTGACGGAGATGTATCCCTCATTACAGGGCCTCAAGCGGCTACTATGTCAGTTGCGGACCCTAGCTCTTCCGAGGTGGAGGCAGACAATGAATCCCTTGTTATAGAAGGTACCTCCAAAGAGTCTTACGAAAAATCCTCAGGAGAGATTGAAAAACACAGACGTGAAAACGAGAGGAGGTATAGGGTTATTAAGCTAAGATACCCTGAGGCTTTTAATAAAATAGCTAGAATGGATGCCTTGATTGCCAGCAAAGCAAATAAGGCAGGAGCTGTTTTCTCTAAGTATGGCGAAGGCGACGCTGTGTCAGAAGAGGATCAGCAGGCATTGTCTCAGATAGAAAAGGAGTACAGGGCACTTATAGAACAGAGGGCTAAGCTTTACAGCTCCTTTGAAGGGGAGTCGCTTGAGCTTACAAGTCAGGAAGCTAAGAACATAGATAAAGCCAGGATCAATAAGAAAGTCAAGGACGTTGATGACGAAATTAAGCTCTTTGAAGAGACGGTAGCGGAACAAGATGAGTTAGCAGGAACAACATCTGCTGACCCTGATGCTAGGGCTAAGGCAGAAATGGAGCTGGAAAGGGCTAAGGCGAAAAGAGAAAAAATACAACAGCTGTCTAACGATATAGACAAAGCTAACGAGGACATTGCCAGTGCTGCCGATCAGATGGGAGGAGAGGCAAGCGAGGGTGCAGCAGCTGAGATAAAAGAGGCAGAAGAAAATAAAGCTAAACTTGAACAGGAGCTTCTTGACTATCTGGAAATCAAAGGAGAAGGACTTGGAATAAACCAAAACCTAGGGGCAGAAGAACAGACTAAAGTACCGAAACAAGAGGGTAGAAAAGCTCAAGTTGAGAGTCACTCTAAGAATGGAGGGAGTACCTTCTCCTTGGATGGTCAAAATATGTCAGGTCAGCCAAGGGCTAGTGTCAGCATATTCCCTGAAAGAACCAAGCTGGTAGACGGCGAGACCGTAACTGAAGAGGACATTGAGTCTTTCGTAGAAGAAAACAAAGACCTGTTCGAAGGGAACGAAGACGTGCTCACTGTAGGGACTTGGTTTGATTCAGAGTCAGGTAAGACGTATGTAGACGTTATAACTGTCGTAGATAAGAAGTCAGCTTCGGAGCTAGGCAGGCAGTACAATCAGAAGGCTGTTTGGGATTTAGAGTTCAATAGAGAAATTGATACTGGAGGTGATGGAGAGGCTCAGGCTGACGCCAAGCCTGAAGCGGAAAGAATTTCTGACATAAGGTCTATACTGGGTGTAGAGGCAGAGACACAGGTAGAGGCAGAGACACAAGCACAAGCTGAAACAGAAACAGAAGAGAAATCTTCAGACACGAAAACAAACAGAGAGAATAGAGGCATAGAAGGTCAATTCACGGATCATAGGGCAAATAAAGACGGGACGTTTGGAATCATAGCCAAGGGAGCCCTTACAAAGCGTATGTCCAGGTTCCTGAACAGCAACATAACCAGGACTGTAGCTAACCTTATTTCTCAAGGAAAGACTATCTCTATCCGCGTTCACGACACTGCTGAATCTGGCAACTTTGCTGATGGCGTGGGAGAAAATAAGGTTAATGGATTCTACACGGAAAGATCAGGGGGTGAGATTGTAATACACGTAAACCCAGCTCTTATAACAGAGCTAATGGAAACCAAAGGGAAGAGCTTTGAGGCAGTAGTACTTGAGGAGTTGATGCACGCTACAGTGGGCGCAAACCTTAACTCCCTTTATATAAAAGACAAGGTTGCGGCAGAGAAGATGCTCGATGAGCTCTACAGAATAGCTGACCCAGAAGTTGCAGAGCAAGCGAAACGAAAAAGAAAAGCTTACAAAGAAGCTTACGTTAAACAGAACAATAAAAAGAAAAGTAATAAGTTAACAGAAGCTGAAATTGATGCCATCGCCTTTGAGGAGGCTGCTCTAGAGGTAGGAGCTGAGATGTCTGAAAGCCTAAACAAAGCAGAGCTAAAGGCAAAAGAAAATATCCTCGATAGGATCAGGGTATTGTTTAACCAGATGTACAGAACTCTGGGGGCACCCAAGGAGTTCGTTATTAAAGACGTAGCGAGCGCTGAGCAGCTAGTACAAGCTATGGGCATGATCCATAAGTACGGGGCTGGCGTCAGCGTTGAACAAAAAGTACAAGGGCAAACAGACTCAGATAGAGCCTCTTACGCGGGCAAGAAGCCAGTAAGGGTTATGTCATTGCCAGAAGAGGGATCCTTTACAGTATTTTATAGTAGGCCTACTTACGGGAGAGGCGAAACGGTTGGGCTTCAGATAGGAGACCAATTTAGATCTCAAGACTTCAACGGTAAGTGGCACTTTGTAAACTGGTGGAAGCGGGCAACTAAGATGGGGCAGATCCCCTACGGAAGCTGGGAGATTGATTTTGGTGACGGCTCACAACCTTTTGATGCCAATGCCTTGAAGAAGTGGAAAATGTCCCCTCCAAAAAAGAGAAAAACAGCCGAAGAAAAGAGGAGAGAAGAAGTCAAGCTAAGGCAAGCTGAGTCAGCAGCTTTGTATGATGTTTTTAAAAACACTTTAGGAGATGTAAAAAACTTCAATGGTGTAAGAAACGATAAGTCAAGGGAGGCGGCAGAGCAGGTCTTTGGAAATCAAGAAGTACAAAGGAGGATCGACTTCTACAGATCTAGCTTTGGGTTTTCAGAAACTCAATACACATCAGAAGAGCTGGCTCAGATAAGGCTGAAGGTAGAAGAAAACCTAGGCCTTCGTAAACCAGAGGACGGGGACGACCTGATGGCAGAGAGGGCTTCTTTGGTTAACATTTCAGAGGAGTCTCACGCAAGGAAAGAGCCTATTACTAGGGCTGAGGAGATAGGCAAGTTGGCAAAGAGAATTGTATGTGGAGGTGTCGCGTTCGATTGTAACATATCTAAGTCAGGTATGATTCGAAACGACCTCATGAATCAGATAGCAAAGAATGTGTCAGGTTCAGAAAGAACCCCGTCTAACATAGCTGCTGACATACTGCCTGTAGTACAGTACCACTTAGGGGACAGATTAAAAAGGACTGGCAGGGACATACGTAAAATAGACGAGGAGATAAAAGAGGTCTACAATCAGGTCTCAGACTACATGGAAGAAGTGCATGGAGATTTATTGCCAGATAATCACAGGGATCACTTCGGTGTTTTTGCTGGTATTCTAGCGGTTACATCCAACGGTGCTACAGCTGAATCAAATCTTGCCATAGCTATTAGGATATATGACTCTTACATCTATGGTATTTCTCAAGGTAACAGCCCTAAAACCGCTGTAAGTAAGTTCGTGCTGGATGGCATTGAACAAGCTAACCCAGAAGTAATCATCAATGAAGGAGACATAAACAAGCAGAGAGCGGGTGCTATCAGGACTTCTCTTGAGAGGCTGTTTGCTGATGCTGATCGGTACTTTGTAGACGGGGTGTTTGACTCTGAAGAAATGGCTTCTGCTTACGGAAACACAAGCGGTGGCAAAGCGCAAGGTAGATATATATTAGGCGTTTCCGACGCGGCTAAGACAGGAGAGCATGCTGCTGGGATGATGGGGGCAGGACAACACGCTTTCTTGGAGACAGAAAGATGGGTACGCAGGTTCATGCATGTATTCCAAGGTAAATTTGTTCCCCTGTCTGGAGATACGTTAATCAATCAAGGCGCTATAAAGGCTGCTGAGTCTCTCGCTGAAGAAGCTGGAGTTACTGAGCAGGAGATAGAAAAGGGATTCAAGGAGTACGATGTTTCTCCAGGAAGCTACGGATACAATCACCCAGGAGCCAGGGCTATAGTAGCCATGAAAGCCATAAGGAAAAGGGGCAAGGGAGGCTTCAATAAGAGAGCTTCTAAAGCACTATGGACCTTGATGGGTAGAGACAGTGTCTTTGATGACGGCGGATCTAATCTTGAGGTCAGCGATGCGCTTTCAAGGGAGACGATGAAGAAGCTCGTCGATATGCTCAATAACACCATCACGGAAGGTGAGCCTAAATGGAATGCTTATTCCGTTCAGCAAACCATATGGGAAATTATGCAGGAAGAGATGGGGGCGTACAGGGATGGCGAATACGCCTTGAGCTCTTATGCAGAACTGATGCCTTCTGTATTGAGTGAGATGAGAGAAATTGAGTTTGGAAACGCCGACCTGATGGTAGACATGGGGGAGAGCGATATGATTAGAGCCCTTAACAGCTCAGGAGACATCACTATCGAAAGAGCTTCTATGCTGTTTGACCCCGTTGACCTCGGTCCAGGAAAGGATGTTGTTAACTCCACGGAGTCGCCACTCTACAGGTCTAGAGATATAGGTGAGGTAGGTATGGTAAAGGTCAGTGCGGATTCATACAAGCCCATGACCGACAAGATGGTATCTGAGGCGCTGAGTTCTGACAAGCGTTCTGTTCAGATAATGAACGAGAAGAATGAGGTTGAAGAAGGAAGGAAGGTTGCGGTAAGGCTGAATCTAAACGTAAAGAAAAACACAGGGGTTCCAGTACAGACTGTCCACGACAAGTCTGCTACAGGAAAAGCCTTGAGGTATTCAGGAGCTGTAACCTTGAAGAACGTAGATCTGGCTGTAAATCAGTCTGCTAGAGAGAAGATCGTCACCTTCCAAGACAACAAGTTTCCTATGGCTGCTGTACAGGGCGAGTTTGTTTCGGACGGTGTGGCGAATAGCGAGATGGACGGGGTTAAGGCCACGTTTAATCCATTCAGGGAACACCTATTTGTAGACGCTTCTGGTAGAGCCATCAAGTCTGCTGAAGAAGCCACAGTGATCGGCAACACTGTATTGCTCAGGGGTAAGATCGAGTACTTTAATATGAACGACCCTATTCTTCAAAGAGGTAAGGTTGAGTCACCTAAAGGGAAGGCTAAGAGAGTTGTCAGAGGGGACAAGTACGAGCAGTCACTCAGGAGGTTTAGAGCTTACGCCGAGGGCGCCCTGGGTATGGAGTTCAAAAACAGGACGGAGCTTGAGCTTGCTTACGATGGCATGCAGGTGGGATCCAAGGTTGCCCTTGATGAGTCTGAGGTAGCAGAAAACATGTCCGACGCAAAGGAGAGGGCTAGTATCTCTGGGTACATCAAGAACAAGAACATGAGGCAGACGGCTAGAAAGCAAGCCCGAAACTTCTTGAATACCACTAGGGAGGCGATCATACAGAACCCAGAGAACTACATCTCCCCTCAGAACATAGGTAAGATTAAGAACCGCCTACAAGACGTTACCGACCAGGAGCTTGTTGAGTTCCTTACAGACGAGTCTGTCGGTCGCTTGTCTCAAAAGAACGATGACATCGGTGTTCTGGCGGGATCGGAGATGATTCGAAGGGCCGTGGCCAGAGGAGAGACGGAAAGGATTCCCTCTATAGTTGCTGAGCTGGCTGCTGTAGGAACTACTGCGGGTAGGATACTTCGTCACTTTAGGGAACTTAAATCTGGTTCCCCAGCAGGTCTCTTTAGTATAATCGAGGCGGCAGTATCTAATAACGGAAACTCACTCTCTGAGGGTCAAAAAATTGAACTTCAGAAGGTTACGTCAGATCTGTTCGTTCAACAGGCTAAGGTTGAAGACCTCATGAGGAGGGCTGTAGGAGGAGAAGAAGTCGATGCTGAGCTCAAGGAGGCTATTGAAGCCATGAAGACCACGGAGCGAAAACTAGACAGCTTCGCTAACAAGTACATAGAAAAGGACTGGGGTACATTGTTTGGACAGCTTGTTCAAGGAAACCTGCTCACTACTATGTCTCAGGTGTTCAACGTGGCGGCCAACATGGTTAACGCCGTTGGTCACGTTGCTGTCGACTTAGTCTCGCTTCCATTTGAAGCCGCTATGGTTAAGATTGGAAACGCCATGGGCAAAGACCTCGAACCCAGAAGGCGTGCAAGCCTGATGGCTTATATGTACGGCGTAAGAAAGTTTGGGCAAGGGTTTATCGAAGCCGCAGATCAGGTTGTTACGGGACAAGATCAAGAGCTTTCGGAGTGGAGAGTTGCACGGGGGATGGCTCCATTCAGGTCTCTCAAGGCGGCTTTCCAAAAAGACTTGCCGCTTGGTCCTGACGGGCAAGGCAGCCTAAGTCAAAGGTCTAAGCTGTTCGTCCAAGGGTCTCTTGGTATTCCAGCAGAAACTATGTTTAGGTTGCTGTCGCTTGGAGACACACCGTTCAGAAGGTTTGCAGAGGGTATCGATCTTTACCAGAGTGGTAAACAAATGGGGCTAGAAGGCGAGGCTCTGAAGAGGTTCTTGAAATACCCCACTCGGTCAGAGCTTGACAGGGCTAAAAGAGAGGGTCGTAGGCTCACCTTCCAGGAAGAGACGGCGGCCAGCCAGAACGTATCTAGCATCGTTAGTTCTCTGGAGGGTATTGTAGCCAGA
>Ga0222717_10003939_pt1 | contig 11030 bp, 13 predicted proteins | sample C33_18DmetaG_FD_165053 | JGI IMG/M metagenome (GOLD analysis project Ga0222717, IMG submission 165053) | Estuarine water microbial communities from San Francisco Bay, California, United States - C33_18D | ecosystem: Environmental > Aquatic > Marine > Unclassified | place: USA: California...
CTGGAATGACATACTGCAATTCAATTGCCAGAATACCATCCTGAATATCTGCTCCGTTTACATTTACATGTTCGGACAGCCTAAAGGTTCGTTTAAATTTCTTTGTCGAAATGCCACGATGGATAAATTCTCTACCTTTAGAAACGTGATCTCCCTTTACCGTTAAAGTTCTGTCTTTAACTTCTACAGTAATTTCATCCTTAGTAAACCCAGCAATAGCTAGTTCAATCAAGTATTCTTGATCTCCAGCTTTAATAATATTATGTGGGGGATAATGATCTTGAGCATGTTTAGCTGTCCACTCTAATTCGTTGAACAGATGGTCAAAACCAACAAAAGATGACCGCGGGAAAAGTGTGTGTAAGCCTGTCATTGTTATCTCCTTTTGAGCAAGCAAGATTGAAATGTGACCGGAGTTCTCCGCATCACTATAGTATATATAGTTATTAAATTTTAAATTGCAACTACCAACCGAAAGAAAATCCAACTCGGGAACAATCTGGTAATGCAACATGATAAACCCCAGTCGGGACGTATACAAAATCTCCAGGAGTTAATCTTTTAGAAAGAGTTGATTTAGATGACATAGTTTGATTAACATCATTATAGTCACATCCGTTTTCAAATATTTTCCAAGGCATTGAACCTTTTATCATAACAAAAAATACTTCCATTGGATCTTTATGAGGAGGAGAAGCGATTGCATTAGGACTAAAACCTGCATAGCAATGACAAGATATATCTATTCTGTTTAATAGTTTTCCTAATTCCGACTTTACGTTCCTCACTATGGGAAAATCATTAGTTGCAACATCTATAAAGATCTTGTGAGGGTCTCTCGCTCTTTTGTTTCCATTTAAAAAGGATTGGTCAAAGTAAGGTACAATATCATCCCAAGAGGGAAAAGCCCTTCGTGATAGATCTAAACTACCATGAAAGGCCTTTTTATTAGCTATAGCTTCTTCTAATCCGTCTGGGAACATTTTTATTTATTACCAATATTATATTTTGGGCATAACTCCCACTGATTCTTTTCTTTAAACGGTAAAATTTTTATTAATCTTAAAGGAGCTAAATTAGCAGCCTTTTCATTATTATGAATCTCTACTAATCCCCAATCACTCATTAAAGTAGCAATTGTGTTTCTTCTTTGAATATCTGACTCTTCAAGGTTAGCTTTTTTTCCATCTAGAAGAAATAATTCTTTAAAATGTACTATAAAATATCTACCCTGCTTATGAAGTATATGACATGATTGGAAAAGTTTTTTATCTTTACGAGATGCAACACCAATACGTGTTAAGGTCTCTCTTACTTTAAGAAAATCATCTGGTTCGTTTAAGGTCACCTCAAGCATCTCTGCTGGGCTCCAATGTATTACGTTACTTTCTTCCACCTTTATTCACCTTCTGTCTTATTATAGTTATTTGTTCAGGTGATAGGAGGGGTAATACTTGCTTTGCTTTTTCATTGCTATAGTTATAGTATGCTTTTACCACTTCAATATCACTCTCAGTTTCTGGTTTAATCCATTTCGAAAATCGCTTACGCTTACGAATGGTATTTATAAGAAAGTGATATTGGAGTTTATTATCTGTATGGTGATACTGATTCATAACGTTAGCTAGACCTACAGTATCATAAAAATATGAAAAACTACGATTAATAAGAAATGCGTTATATCCCTTCTCTGCTATATCGTCTTTCATAATATCTTTTTTAGTATCATTGATACTACTTACATAACTAAAAGGGTTCATTATATACCTTGTTCAATTCCGCTATCTTGCCAGGGCCAATGTTTACCCTTTGCTTCTAGTATAAGATTGTTTAACTCTTCTGAAGTATACTCATAAGTATCTTTTTGATTAATATGAAAATCATATGCATATAGCTGAGGTACAGTAGTATGTCCTTGCTCTTTCATAAAATTTAAAGCCTCAGAGGAATTCTTTATATCTACTATTGTATACTCATATTTTAAAAAGTCAAGCATTTCTTTCATCATAACACAGTAACCACATCTAGGTTGTGTATAAAGAATGATACTCATAGTAGCCTCTCCTTTGCTTGGTTCCAACTTGTACTTTTAAATCTAAACGACAAATTTACTCGCCAATTATCTGTATAGTTCTCTACAGTGTGTAGATGATTAGTTCTCATTATGCAAGGAGAATCCATTATCATATCTGCTACCTCTTTACAATCTGTAGCTTTGTCTTCACTTAATAATCCTACTATATTACCATCTACTACTTTTTTATTTACCTTAGTACTACTATCATACCATACTGTTCTACCAGATGTACCGTTAAAGATAGGAACATTTAACGCCCATTCATTTACGGTATTAATTTTACAAACGTCTAAATGAGGGCGTCCAATAGTATGAGGTCCAGAGATATAAATTACAGTTTCTTTTATTATCAAATTGTGTTTAGTAAAAAACTCTCCTAGTCCCCAATCTATATTCTTATTGCTTAATAAAGATACAATAAGATATTGTTTGGTCCCTACTTCTAAAACATCCTCTTCTAAAACACTAGGAGGCATACTCCAATTATTAAAATAGATAGCTTTTAGCTTATCACAATTATAATTTAATGATAGTTTATGATACAGATCCATGTTCACGTTTTAAAAACCATTTTATTATTAATCCTGTAATATCTATCTGATACCACTTTATCCAGTTGCTATATTTAGAACTATCTAAATGATGATTGTCATGCCACCCTTCCCCAAATGTGAGTATTGCATATAATAAGTTGTTATTGCTTCCTCCTCTATGGTTTAAATTATTAATTATTATACCAGTAGAATACATAACATACAAGTTACCAATACCAAATAATAAACCGGGAAGTATAGGATGTATTAAAAGCAGTGTAAGATTAATTAATATTAAAATTTTAAAGTAGTACTTTTGTAAAAATCTTATCTGCTTATCTTTGAGTAAATCACTAATATACTTTTTAGATAGTTTAGGTTCTTTATAATATCCAAAAAGAATCTCCCACCAAGTACTGTATTTAGGAGAATGTATATCATGTTCTGTGTCACTGTTAGCGTGGTGATATCTATGAATACCTACCACAGTTACTGGCTTACCCAATCCCATAGCAGCACCTAACCATAACATAATAGTTCTAGTAATTTTATCTGTCTTAAAACTTTTGTGAGTAAAGTATCTATGCCAACCAGCATAACCTCCTACTATAACAAACAAAACTCCCCATATTAAGGAATAGTAAACTAAGGACATTTTATCATTAACATAACAATAATATAAGCTATAAGCAGTAGCTAGATGATACCAACCCCATAGCAGTCTTAGTTTAGTTCCATATAACATTAAATTGATCCAAGCGTTTTTATAAAACTATCATCTAGAGACTTGTTCGGTTGCCAAGCGTTATAGTAATAAATGGTTTGATCTACACCTCTAAATCGTATGTTGTCAGCATATTTAATATCGAGATTCATAAACTGTTTATTACGTTTAGAGCTTTTCCATTTATTTATGTCATTAGTAGTGGTTGCTGTATGCCTGGTAAAGAAGATAGTATCAATTTTATGTGCATGAAATAATCTTTTTAAATATATAGAATATGTTTTGTTCTCATTAAATAGAAACTCACGAGAGAATAAATTTTCTTTTCTATTTAATTTATATAATCTGGTATACATTCTAATTATATTAGAGGGAAGCTTATCATACTGAACAGCAAAGAACCCGTAAACAGGATTGCCTTTATATAGCCATAATATATTAAACTTACGATTAAACCTAATTAACCTATCATAAGTATAAGGATCATCAGTAAGTCTTGTTAACAGAGATTGTTCTTGTGAAACCTTTTCTATAAAGCTTTGCACATAAAAATTGGTAGGATTATCTGTAATGTATAAATCCCAATCCTCTAAATCTGTTTTTATTCTTTCATACATTGGTCTCGTTTTACTTTTCTCAAGTTATTATCTACCTCAATGTTTTCAACTTCTTTTACTACAATATCAAAAGTAAAATTCTTAATTAGATCCTTACTGTTTACATCTCCAGTAACATATACATAACATTTCTCATTAACCTTTCTACAAAGAGCTCTAGTAGCTCCTAAAGCAATAGCAATCTTCTCTACTTGTTCTGGGTAAACTCTAACCCCGCATTCACCGAGTTTAAACATATTTAGTTTACGACCTACTAGCTTAAATCCTCTATGTGTTTCTTCTACTAGGTCTCCGCTGCGCCACCATTCATCTTGATGCTTCCACTTAACATATAGCTGCTCGTCTTCAATCTTTAGATCGACATTAGGATTTATACCCTCCCAAGTATAATGATTATCTGATTCTGTATATGCAATAATTGGAGGAGTTTCGGTACTACCGTAAACACTATACGCAGTCTTAGCTCCTAACATTCTTAGATCTGTTAATGCATCAACAGGGGTAAAATCGCTACCCACTAATACTTGTTCGCAGTTGGAGAGATCTAATGTATTCCACTTAGGATGTTTGCTGTAAGTATTATATAGCGAAGGCAGAACTAAAGTATGAGTAGGTTTTATCTCATTCATACGTTCAATGTATCTATTTACATTAGTTTCTATAAAAAGGTCACACCCAGCATTTAAACTGGGATATAAACTCATAGTAGTAAAAGCTATACCTCTAGGACTGTATAACTGTAACATAGTACTACTAGAAGTTAGCTTAAAAAATTCTGTATTATAATCACTAATTTTTGTTATAGAGTCTGCTGTGTGATTAATTGGTCTGGGATGACCTGTAGTACCACTTGTATTTACTGAAACGTCTCTATCTTCAATCCTATCGATAATTGCACTTCTAATATAATCATTATCACTCTCAAGGTACTCAACACCATCTATGTATATCATTTTCTCTCTGCTAATGCCTGTTGTAAAATTTCATCGTGGGTTGCTCCATCATGTAGTTTTTCTCTAGTCCAATCATAAACATGAGGAGCATATTCAGATAATGCTTGACTTTTCTCTTTTATATAATTAAATGTTACTTCAGCTAGTTTGAGCTTTTTAGGATCAATATTTATTTTACACAAGTCTTCATCCCATCTATCTAAGAAATGATGCTGCTGAGCCCACTGATAATCTAGATAAAGATTTCTTCCTAGATAGCCTTTTGGCGCGCGGTACTCTTGCCAGTTTTTCTCAATATGATTTCTTTGTAATCCTTTCTCACCCCATGTTTGCCATAAAGGATTATCTCTACGCTTACTAATTGTAAAATGGTATGCAATAAAATCACAGATCTGATTTTCTAGCTTTTGAATATGTCGAGAGAATGCTTTCTTAGTAAAGCGGGATATTTCTCTGTTATCGTATTTATTCAAGGCTTGGCTTAGCATCTGAATACAACTTTGTGCAACGTAGATAGAGTTAGCTTCCATTGGATCTACAAAACCTTGTCCCATACCAATACCAACTACATTCTTTACCCAAGCATCTTTATAGTAACCTTGCTCCCATTGAAGTAGTTTAGGGTCTCTAATCATCTCATGAGTATCCCAATAACGGATAAACCTTTCTCTTGCAGAGTCTTTATCTTCTGAGCGCTCGTCAAAGATGTATCCTGAACCCATACGACTATACAAAGTAATAATAAAGTTCCAACCATTAGCTTGAGCATATGATTGAGTGTATGGTTTCATTTCTGTATAGGGATCATTATACTTAATAGGAGCAACCCATGCACTTTGAGTAGGAAGTCTATCACTCATAGAGAACCATTCATTCTCCATTTGTTTCATAAGCACTCTATTAAACCCAGTACAATCTAAAAATAGATCTCCTTTAAATTGTCTTCCATCTTCTAATTGTAGATAATCAATATAACCATCTTCACGCTTAGCAATATGCTCAACATGACCTTCAATCCATTCTACACCTAAAGGAAGAGCAACTTGATCTCTTACGACTAAAGGAAAACGCTCTGCATCAACATGCCAAGCATATCCATGCCAATCACCAATTAGAATATCATTTTCATCATCATATACAGATTTGTTATTAATAGCTAGGTTATATTGATCTGAAGTGTATTCCCCCCACTCGTACCACTTATATTTACCTTGTCGTACTAACTCTAACCAATAGTCAACACTTTTATTATTAATGCCGAATCGACCATCATTATCATAGAAAAAATCATCCATTTTTAATGGATTATAGAAACTCTTTTTAAATACATTATCTCTAAATGTAAGATTAAAAGTATAGAACTGTCTGTGATGTTTAGGAGTATTCCAATGGTCAACAGCTCTTACTTTTGGATCTTCAGTATTCCATGCACTAAACATATTACCAAATTTGTGAAGACCGTGCACACCTTTCATCCACTGATGTTCATCTACTTCTAACCATTTAAGTAGATCCCCAAGTTGAGGAATCGTAGACTCTCCTACTCCTAGAATAGGAACATAAGGAGATTCAATAAGAGTAATTTTTATATTTTTATGAAACTTAGCTAAGTATGCAGCTGTAAACCATCCAATTACACCACCACCTAAAATAGTAATATTCTTTACTTGTGTTTTCATTTAAAATTTACCTGCGCCATTATTTCTGTCATACATGCTACAATATTTAGCTCATGATCAGCCACGAATGCATCTTTATATTGATAGTCTGCTAATATAAGAACAAGTTGAGGTATACTTCCAGAGTCTACATACTCATTCATATTGTCATATAATCCACGAAAGATAGCATTAGTATCTACATCCATATGGTTTACAACCCATGAACGCATCTTCTTAAAGTTCTTCGTCTTTAGATGTTCTACTAACTGGTTAATAGTGCTGTCAATACTACCAACACTACTACCGACACTATTAAAGTCACTAATTGATCTTCGTTGAGATTCATTGATTACTCTCCTCCAGTCTGGAGCATGCTTCATGATAAGATCTGCAACGTTTTTATTATCGTATGATATACCTTCTTTATCTAATACAAAGGACATACGTTTATAAAATTGAGCAGCTAATTCAGCTAAGTCTTTCTTGGTAGTATTAAACTCATAAACTCCACAGCGAGAATGTAGAGGTTCAATAATTCTATTCTTAAAGTTGCAAGTAAGAATAAATCGACAGTTATTAGCAAACTCTTCGATAAATCCTCGCAAAGCAGGTTGAGTACTTTGAGGGTTCAAATAGTCTGCTTCATCAAGAATACAAACCTTTACTCCTCCTGATAAAGATACTGATGAAGCAAATTGCTTTATCTTACCTCTTAATGTATCTATATTACCTTCTTCAGATCCGTTAATTAAAATATAATCAAGCCCCAGCTCGTTGCATAGGGCTTTTGCTATAGTAGTTTTACCTAAACCGGCAGTGCCAGAGAAGAGCATATTCTGCAATTCTCCAGCATCTACCATACTCTGAAACGTTTGCTTTAACGCAGGAGGCAATATAGTTTCAGATATCTTAGTAGGACGATATTTCTCAACCCAAAGAAAATCATTGCTCATAATATATATAGTATCCTTATTCGGATTCAGCAGCCATATCTTGCTGATAAGTTTCTGACATTTGAATTAGCTGTACAGCCTGATCTCGTAATTGACCTAGAGTAGATAATTCTTCACCTTTAACTGCTCCTCGTTGCACCATAGTATCAATTACTGCCACTGTTGAACGACATACTCTATTAGATAGGTCGTATACAGGAGCATGTGATTCATGCGCGAGTTTCAATTCATCTTCTTTAGCCATTTTATTCTCCATATGTTGATGACTTTTCAAGCGCCACCCAGTACGTAATACTGCTATTGACACTTGTAAATTGTGATATTAATTTTTTAGAAATCTTAACCTCGTAGTCATCATTGACCATACGTAGGTTGTTAATATTTAGTACATATTTAAAATCAGGTGCGTTATATCCTCCATCTACTGTCACTGAATAAGTATTAGCTGTAGCATTCTCTGCATCTACTACTGATAGTTTAATAGTATTATCATCTGGTTCAACTATTACTTGACTATGACCAAAGATAGAAGATGCTTTCTTAATTCCTGATAGAGTAGTCTGATCTAAAGTAAACCAAACGTCTGCTTCAGGCATATCAATAGGTTTAGAAGGAGTAGTTAACATCTCTGGATCTGCATAAAAATACTTTACAATAGATCGACCAGCATTACCTCCTATCCTCATAAAGCTAGAGTCAAACTTAACCGAAGGAGTATCTACTAAGTTAAGTACACTTAAAAACTCCTGCAAGTCATATATACCTATACTCGAATTAAACTCTTCCTGCACTACTGCTTCAGCTAAAATATTCTTAGCTTCTGATATAGTCATAATTTTATTACCAGGTTTAATAACAATATTGCTATTAATCTGAGCAAAGTTAGTTAATACCTTTACTGTTTCTGCACTTATTTCCATTATACAATCCTACTAAAGTTTTTATCTTTCACTACTTCTATTCTATTAGAAAACTTATCATCAAGCAACTCTCGTTTATGAGATATTACGTATATATTAGTTTCATCTCCTAAAGTATAGATGATTTTCATTAGATTATCAACACCTTCGTGATCTAATGATGAATCAAATGTCTCATCTAATATTAACAGATTAGTTGCAACACTATTCTTCATCTTAGCTATCATACGCCAAGTAAACAACAATGCTAAATCGATACGTTGCTTCTCTCCTTCTGAGAATGAATCGTATGAAAAGCTATCTCTAAATCGAGACCTAATAGTTTCTTGAAACGATTCATCTAGATTAAACGAAACATAGAAGTCTAAAATATTTAAATATTGATTACAAAGCTGATTAATAACAGGAAGATATTGCTTTACAATCTTAGTCTTAATACCAGTATCCTTGAGCATTGTACTCATTATAACATTATAGTTTAGTTGCTCACTAAGTGCAAGCTTTTCTTCTATTAAGTTATTACTTGTAAATGTAAGATCGTCTAGATCTTGTATAGCTTGATCCATATCAACGTTACTATCTAGCTTACCTATCTCTGCTTGAGTACGATCAATAGAAGATTGAAATTGAGCTATAGATTTATTATTAGCAGCTAAGTCACTTTGATAAACTCTACATATATCAATAATACTTAATGCAGAGGATAAAGCTTCTTGAGCTTGTTGTAGTCCGTCATCTGCTTTATTAATTCCCGCTTGGAGTTCCTTTGCTCTGCCTTTACCTTCCAAGATATGGGCTGCTTTTGTTTCCTCAGTGATGGCTTGATCACAGGTCGGACAGATATCATTTTTCTCGAAGAACTGGACTTCTTTAACGATCTTCTTGACTTCAGTATTGAATTTGGTCTTATAGGCTTCAAGCTCTTTGATTTTAGCTTCGCGTTGTCCTCTCTCCACATCTGCATTCGGTAGTTGAGATTGAATGGAATCACTAAGCTCTTCGTTCTTTCCATGTAGAGTTTTGATTTCATGTTGGAAATCTGAGATGAGTTTGAGTTTCTCTTCCCTTTGTTCTTTATTAATTGCTTTGATATCTTTAATATATTTCTTCTGTGCATCAAATTTAGTGCTCGTGACGGCATGCTGATGAGTAACATCTTTAATCTGATCCTTTAATAACGATGTCTTTTCTTTTAGTAAAGAATTCATCTTAGAGAACACGTTAATGTCCAGAAGATCCTCGATTACATCTCTTCGATTCTGAGCGCTTAGCTGCATGAAAGGAATGAAGGAGGAGGAGCCCAGCACTACAATCTGATGAAAGCTCTTATGATTGAGCTTCAAGATGTTTTGCTCGAGGATCTTCTGGTACTCTTTGGCATGAGATGATTGATTAATCATCGTCTCGCCTTTCCATATTTCAAATACGTTAGGTTTAATACCTCTAACGATTCTGAAATCTGAACCTAATGCGCTGAAGGTCACTTCAACTACACAGTTCTTATTATTAATAGAATTAACCAACTGAGGTTTAGATATATTACGATGAGCCTTACCAAACAAAGCAAAGCTCAAAGCGTCAAGCATAGTAGATTTACCAGCACCATTAGATCCAACAACAAGGGTAGTCTTATTTTTAGTTAAATCTAATTCAGACCAGTTATTACCAGTTGAAAGAAAATTCTTCCACTTTAAAATTTTAAATGTAATCATTATGCAATTTCTAGAGTTTGTGCTTCCAACATAAGATCTGACATCTGAGATTTAATCTTATCTTTATCTAAGTCTGTATCTACAGCGTCTATGTAAGTATATAATAAACTCGAAGTATCTTCAACTGATATTTCACTATCTTCTACATTTTCTCCAACAAACTCGTTAAAGTTTTCTGCAATCTTCAATTCTAGTATTGATCTATTCTGTATGCGATCAACAAACTTATCAAAAGTAAAGGTATCCGATTTATTAACTACCACTAACTTTACAAACTTACCTTCTACATCATCCAAAGGATAATGGAGGTAATCACAATCATTGTCATCATATCTGATACGATGGAAGAGAGTGTGCGGATTGTGTATAGGAGTAAGCTCTCTAGTCTCGGTGTCAAGTATATGAAAGTATTTTTTATCATGGGCATCATTCCAAAAGAACTCCATCTGTGAACCTAGATATGTTATATTATCTTGTTCTGATTTTGTATGAAAGTGGCCAGATAAGACTTTCTCAAATCGTTTAAATATAGAACGATTTAATCCATGCTCATTCTTTATACCTTTCATCATCTCGTAACCAGCTATCTCGAAGTGACCTCCAAGCCAATCACACTTAGCATTATTAATAAATTCTAATGACTGCTTCTCATTCTCTGCTGATATCCAAGGTACAAGACCTAACTTAAACCCATCATAGTCCATCACAGTAGGCTCATGAAGTATATTTACCTCATTCATATAGTGACCTAAGAGCTCCTTGAGACTGTTAAGCTCGTTAGTATTCTTATAATACGTATCATGGTTACCACAGATAATATCCATAGTAATACCATTCTCTCTTAACGGTTTAAGAAAGTGATTACGGTTACGGTTAAGAG
>Ga0222717_10003940_pt1 | contig 11029 bp, 11 predicted proteins | sample C33_18DmetaG_FD_165053 | JGI IMG/M metagenome (GOLD analysis project Ga0222717, IMG submission 165053) | Estuarine water microbial communities from San Francisco Bay, California, United States - C33_18D | ecosystem: Environmental > Aquatic > Marine > Unclassified | place: USA: California...
TCCGGAATGGATTCAGGTTCAGGTTCAGGTTCAGGTTCAGGTTCAGGTTCAGGAATGGGTTCGGGTTCCGGAATGGGAATTGCCTCGGGCTCTTGAACAAGCTCGATCTCGATCATGGCCTCCTCAGGAACATCAATCGCAGGCTGTGGCGGCGTTCGACCGAGCGCAAGCGTGAAGATCCCCAGATGCACGAGCACGGACGCCACACACCAGCCTATCATGCTCTCTGAATCTTGAGTTCTAGTCATCGGTCCCTGCTTTCTTCATTATGATACCTAGCGACTCGATGCCGTGCCTCCGAGCCGTTTCCAATACCTCCATAAAAACACCGTGTTTGGAAGATTCATCTCCTCGAATCTCCACGCGCTTGACGCCATCCTGAGCCACCCGTTTCTGAACAAGAGCATCGAGGTCTTCCCGAGCAATTTTCACGTCGTCTAACAAGACACTTCCATCCGCCTCAATAGCGAAAGCCATCCTGTCACGCGAAGGGTCGGCCAGTCCAGCTTCACTCTGCGCTTGCGGCAGATTCACCACTGATTCTGGTTTCGTGAATTGGCTGCTCACCATGAGAAAGATAAGCAACTGAAAGACCACATCGATCAATGGCGTGAGATCTATCGAGCTATCGATGCTGCGCTGTCTGGTGATCAATGCCATGCGAATATCAGGCTTGCTTGGAGAAACACCACTCGTGAAGGTGGGAAGACACTTCGTTCACGTCGTGGACCAGTTTATCAATCCTCGCTTCAAAGAGACGGCAGGTCGTTACAGCAGGAATTGCTACTAACAAACCAGCGACCGTCGTTAACAATCCTGTCCAGATCCCACCCGCAAAGTCAGCCGGCGTGACCTTGTCTCCTAACGCTGATATCTGAGCAAAGGCGTTCACCATTCCCCATACCGTACCTAACAAACCAATAAGCGGTGAGATACTGCCAATCACACTGAGCGTCCGGAGTCCGCGTTCATGTCGATTTATCCAGCGGGAAGATCCACGCTCAGTCAGGTTTCGGCAGTGCTCCTCCCCATCCCCAGCGCTCTCCAAAAAGACCTGGCCAATACTCAGCATGGGATTTGTATCTACATCAAGCGTCTGTGGGTTTGCTTGCGCCACCCGAAGTTCTTCCAAACTTACGCCGACGCGATAGCGGTGTCGCACAAAGAAGACCATGCGCTCAGCGATAATCGCAAAAGAGATGACGGAGAGAAACAACAGCGGCCACATAAAGGCGCCGCCTTTGTGAAAGAGATCAAGAATGTGAAAAGACATGGTCAGGTGCTGACGGAGAAACGGCGTTCCCCAATCTAATGACAAAGGAGAGATCCGTATGGGAATCCAGTCAAGCCCTTGTTGCGACTGAGTCTCAATAGCAACAGGATTATATTGTCAGCCATCATTGGCATTCTCATGCAGTTGAACCAAGGTCGCCCCCCAACTTCCAGTCTGCTCATCCCCCAGACGAAAACTGGCCACCGCAGAATGTTGGCGAAGCTTCTTGTGCACGAGCTCGCGGAGGGTGCCATTACCCTTTCCGTGGATGATTCTCAGAGAATAGATTCCCCGTCTTAAACATTCATCGATGTAATCCGGCACGAGCTCACGCACCTCCTTCGGGCGGAAAGTGTGTAAATCGAGCTCGCCCGTAATGGGGACCTCAATTGGATCTTCGGGCGATTCATTCATGGGATTCCTGGGCTGCTAACTGCAACCACATCCTCCAGGGTTTCAACAGGCACCGCCTGCTGGACTGGCCCGGTTGGTGCCACCACCAGTACTGAGATAACCACCCGTGATGACGCGCCGAATTGGTTTGCCTGTATCAGGGTGTGTATCCAGCGCATCATCCATCATGCTCTGACGGATTTCGAAACGCTCGACAGGTTCATCCGCAGCCCCTGGGACTGATTCATAGACATACGTAGCCATGATACAGACATGGAAGGCTTGGGCAGAAATGCAACCCCAGACGGGCAGCCAAAGCCAGCAACCTCTCAACCCGCTAGCTTGAGATGGAAGAGGTTGCGGGAACGGGGCCACCGGTTCCAGCACAATAGCGGCACGAGCTCGAAGCGCAACGCAACCACACGCTTTCAATGGGTCGCTTCAGCGATCGCAGCACGGAGGATTGCAGTCACCGAAACGAACCGAGGATACTGATCATCGCGGTCAGCCATATTCTGAACACCACTTCCTAACGTGACACTCAGCAGAGATTACCCCTTGATGGGACTCAATTCGATCACCTCTAAGGCACGCAAGTCTGCATCGGTAAACTTACACGCCAACGCGCTTTCAAGCGCGTTGGCGTGCTTGCTTGCAATACTGTCAAGCCCGGTGACCACCACGCTGCTTGCGCATACGATCACGCTGGATCTGACCAGCTTCATCAGCGGGCGATTGCCCGTCATCTGAACTCCAAGTCTCACATAAGTCCACAGTGGTCTGGGGACACGATTTCTTCTTCATAGTGTTTTCTTCCAAGTAATTTCAATCTTCAGACAATTGTGCTCTCCTCTTCTTGAATGAAGGCACAGCAAGGAACAAACAGACGTTGTCTGATTGTGCTAAAAACGGCGAGGCATTGCCTTCTCAGGAGATTGTCCTAAAAAAGGAGATACCCCGCTTCACGCCAAGTCGGCGAGAACAGGAGCAGCGAAGAACATTGTATGCGAATCGTTCATAGCAACCTTCAAGATGGGTTCGGTGAAACCACACACAACTCTTACAAAAATATAAATTGTTTGCCCGGCATCTCGTTTCAGCATCCATGAATGGACCAGCACGCAAATCACAATCATCGCGCTACCAATATAGAACCCCAACGACAAGTCATCCGTCTCCCCTAGCAAGACAGCCGCAAGGATCATCCCATAGACAGGTTCAAAATTTGCCGCAAGGTTGATCGTGAAGACCGAGAGATTTTCTAGCAATTTCACGTAGGCAACGTAGGCATACGCTGTGCAGAGGATGACAAGAATGGCCATTCACATCCAGTCCATTGGAGTCAAGCCAAACTGAGACAACCTGCCCTCAAAAGAAGACAAAACTAACAACGACACTAGGCACGCCGTACTCGCACCGGCCATTTCCAATACGGTCACACCGATAGCATCTTCATCTCGAGCCCACTGCCCATTGAGGAGCGAGAAGATGGCTGCGGCGATGGCCGAGGCCAACCCTAGCAGCAGCGGTACCAGATGATCGGCTTCGGCCCGAGAAATCTGAAGGAGGCCAACCGTAATAATCGCTCCCAAAGCAATCTCCGACCGCTTCCAACGAGAGGAGGTCAGGAGGAGCTCCAAGAGTGCGGTCCACAGAGTAGTCTGTCGCCAAACCCGCGAGCAAGACGGAGGCATTCATCTTCGCCCTTCTTCACGATAGCCAGAGAGCATGGCATGGTCTCCCACAAGTAATGAAGAGTAGAGATCCTCTTTTATTGCCGAGCGCGAGGCCTGCATGGTCTCCTTCGTAAAAATTTGCGGCACAGTCGCCTGATCAACCGTTTCATAGTAACGCCCGCGCCCCATTTCGACAATTGTCGAAAGCAATTCACGGGCAGCCGAGTTACCCAGCGCAACCGAGGACACGGTGATACCACTTTCAGTCATCGCTTGAACCATCCCATGGAAATCTGCGGCCCCCGTTTGCCCATCCGTCATGACGATCATGTGTTTGATCTTTGCCGTAGCGTTGTCCAGCATGTCCTTTCCGGCAACCATGCCGAGATAGACATTCGTCCCACCGTCTGCGGCCAAGGAATCAATCGCCGCCTGAATGGCATCAGATTCAGAAGCAGGGCGCAGCTCAGAAATGATCTGAGGCTGCCCATCAAATCCGATCACACCAATCTGGTCCCTAGCGCTGAGCACCTCTACCGATGCCTTTGCGGCTTGACGCGCCAGCTCAATAGTCAAGCCTTGCATGGAGCCCGACTTGTCCATGACAAGGGCCATGGCGAGCGACGGGTTCTCTTTCTCAAAGCGCGAGATCAGCGGCAGCACCTCCTCAACGGGAGCTTTGTAATAACCGCCCAAGCCAAAAGAGTTTTCCGAACCCAATATGGCCACTCCCCCGCCAAACTCCATCACGTACTGTTTCAACCAGTCCATCTGCTGCAATGTCATGGAGGTTGCTGGCACATCTGCCAGAACAACCGCATCAAACGCTAACAAGCCTTCCATCGACTCCGGCATCCCGCGTACGCCACGAATGTCGACCTCGATCTCTTGCTCCTTCAGCGCACGACTTAGATTGCGCATGTCTTTGGGAGAGTCATGGAGAACAAGCAGACGCGGCTTGCCTGTCACCCGTACGGTAACCATACTTTGATTGCTAAGAGGAAAGTGATCTTGCTCCGGCACCAGCTCCGCCGTCCACAGACTTTCACCTGGCGTTGTCATGGGCACCTCCACATCGGCCTCCTGGTCTCCCCCATCAAGAGCAACGTCGATTTCGCGCATAACGACGCCCTTGTGCAAGATACGGAGCTTGGCATCCTGCGATTGGTTCGCAACAAGGGTCACCCGCATCCTCACCGTTTCTCCCTCAAAGGCAGTGAGCGCATTCGTTTCGACACCCACCACCGCCGCTTCTGGCGCCTGCAGACCAACCAAAGGACGCCAAAGGACATCGATCTCTTCTTTCGCTAGAAGAGGCATGGCCTCCGCGACAGGCCGATGAGTTTCTCGCCCATCTGAAAAGAGAACAATCCGACGCGCCTTCGAGGCTGGGAATTTTAGGCGGCTCGTCAAGAGCCCTTCAGGCAATCGTGTGGCGCTACGGAAAACATCATCCGCGATCCCATCTCGCCATTGTTCAAGCTGCGTGGTCATCTCGTCCACGCTTTCAAAAAAGCGCACACCATCTCCCAAAATTCCAATCGTATCGGAGTCTGTAGCGGCCAAAGAAACGATCGCCTGCTCAATCTCAGGCACGGCCTCGATGGCAGCAGGCAGATCGACCGATTCTGAAACATCGACCATGAAGATCACGCGACTCTCGCAAGACAAACGGTCGACACAGTGCCAGAGCAAGGAGCACCACCACACCAGCCCGGCACACTAAAGAGGCCACCTTCAAAGGGCGTGGCCGATCAACCAACGAAACCGCGTATCCTACTCCAAGGACCAACACGAGACCCAGCCAGTGGAGTGGTTGATAAAACGCGAGTTGCATGGGCCTACACTCTAAGCAAAGGGCCCTCGGCACGCCATGTGCAACGAGGGCCCGGACAAAGTCGACTTTAATACGCTGTTAGTCTTTCACAATAGTCACACTCTTAATATAAGTGAGCTTCGGGAAGTCTTTCTTCAGGTAAGCATTTCCTTGTGATTGGACACGGCCTTGGCCAGGTCCGCGACCGCGGGGCGCACCTTCACCATAGCCTTTGTAAATCTTGTTCACGTTGGCCATACCTTCGACTACTTTTCCGAATGGTGTGAAGCCCATCCCATCAAGACGCGAGTTGTCACCAAAATTGATAAACATTTGTGTCGTGCGGGTATTTGGACCAGCCGTTGCAAAGCTGATCGTTCCCGGTTTGTTAGATGCTTTCCCTTTAGAGTCATCCTGGAGCTTCGCGTTTTTCCAAACCGTCGAAATAGTAGGATCACCATGAATGCCGAACTGAGCCATGAACCCTTCGATCGCACGGAAGATCGCGATATCCTCAAAGAAGCCCACTTGAATCAAGTTATAAAAGCGGTCAGCGCCAAGTGGTGACCATTCGCGGGTGACCTCGATTGTAAAGTCACCTGCTGTCGTGGCAAACTTGGCTTTAAACTTATCAGGAGCCTTTGCCGTCGCCTTCGAGGGATCCGATAAACCTGCAGCCTTCTTCGCTGCTGCGGGAGCTGGTTCCTTCTTTGCTTCTTTCTTATCTTCCGCCCCAGCGAAACCAGTCAGCGCAAGGCTGACACCTACAAATACAGAGAGTGAGTTCTTCAACATGATTGGCTGAATTAACCGATCCCAAGGACTCTGGCAACCAAGTCTCGCAAACAATGAAGACGCAAAGGCTACTTCGATATCAAGAGCCTATAATAGGGCGACGGCTGCGCCGGAAGGGCAAAGGTCAGGGATTCGCCAGTCCCATCGATCGCAGGCAGGCCTTCGGCCCTCCACGTCACAAGATCTTGGCTTTGTTCTACCTGATAAACGCTTCCAGACGTGGACTCCCAAATGAGGCGAAGCTGAGCTTCGGAAAGTCGCTCAATCCGCAGATTCACACTAGTAACCGTCGTTGGGCCTTCTCGTTCCCCTGCCTCGCCAGGCGATCCTCCAATCTCGGCACTCACCGCCCACGCACTGGATTCCCCATTAGTTTCCGCAGGGGCCAGCTCGTCGAAGACCAGCGACCGACCAGCCGCAACCACTGGCCAGGGCGATTCGATGTCGTACCGAATCTCGGCGATCGTACTGCTCGTGGCGTCCTCCAGTTTGAGCCGTTCGCCGGAGTTATCCAATCGCGTGTCATTGGCAAAGGCCCCTGCGACAGGTAGCCCCGCGCCATAGGCCGCTTCAAAAGCCGCAACATCACTGACAATGAGCAATCGCTCCGATGGCTGAAGAGAGGTGATCGAACTATCAGCAAAGTCAAAGTCAATCCCTTGAGAAAAGCGCACGCCTGTGAGATCAAGAGGCCCATCTCCGGTATTCAGTAGCTCCACGAATTCAACGCCACTCGGCTCAGCTGGGAGGTAGAGTATTTCGGAAACGAGAAGATGCTCTTGCAAAGCCGAAGGCTCCCCTTCGTATGTCTGGCGATAGATCTCCTGTCCTTGATCATCGAGTAAGACAAGCTCTTCTCCAAAGTTCGAAAGGTGATTCCGATAGCCTCCCTGAACAAAGAGACCTTGATTGCCACTCGGCCCTTCCTCTCGGGCACGGAAGACCACGACATTCTTCGCCAAATAGAGATCGCCACCGCCAGGATTGAAGAGGCTAAATCCAGGGATAACCGTACCAGGCTTGAAGGTGAAGTCGATGCCACCAGACAGCGTCCAACCGGAGATATCGATCGCGGAACCCTCACCGTTGACGATCTTGATATACTCCTCGTCCTGATTCCCAGAGGCCGGATTGAATTCGACGTGCTCAATCCGTACCTTCGGCTTATCAGGCTGCGGGCCCGGAATCCCCACACCACCGCCAGACTGTAGGTAGACTAGCCGTGGCCCAAGATACTCTGTCTTGATGCGTTCGACGGTTTCACGCATCGTGTCACTGCGTCCTCCAAAGTGAGCTTGCCCCTTCCAGCGCTCACGATCCAGCACCACATCCGGCTCCATGAGCTCGACGAGTTCATCCAAGCGATTGGTGAAGTAGTCACTTGCCAGGTAGCGATCCGTTAGTGTCCGAACACGACGGAAGAACATCGCTTTCGTCCGAGAATCTGTCATCAGGCGATCTAGGTAGTCATTGTGTTTGCCCGCGCCAAGCTCGACTTTACGGCTGCCCAACAGAGGGTTGATGGCAGTTCGATTGCCGGGGTCATCCCCATCCGCCATGATACGATCCGTATTCAAGGCATCCGGACCGAATGTTAGATCCAAATCCCACGGTGTCATGAACCACTCTCCCGTCCCTCGCGTGTCTCGATAGAGGAAATGGTTCTTGTCGCTCGCATCGATGTTCTGGGTGATGACGACCCCAGCCATGAAATTAATCTGGGCTGGCAGATCTGCCACATCGAAGAGGAAACGCTCACGCTCGTCCCCGCTTAGTCTAAGCCCATCGATAAACTCCTGCGCATCGCCCTTCCCACTTTCATAGCGACGCGTCTTCTTCTCGAATGGCGAGACTGAGTTGTAGAACGAGCCCGGGTTGGCTTTGTAATAGACTCCTTCAGGATCGAGATTCCCACGCCGCAGAAAGTCCTTGTCCGGCTGCTCCACGTAGAGTGACACACTGTAAAACTCACCATTCTGTTGGACGCGCATGGGAAACGTGATCGGAGAATGCGTGCCGGAATCTTGATGAAGTTCCGTAGTCAGGATCGCCCGGCAGTAGGACTTGTCCGTGTACGTCGTGTTCTGATCGAATTCTGTCACCCGAGGCAACTCCGCATCAAATTGAAACTCATGATCCTCGTTGAGCTCGATCTTGTAGGCCTTCTTCGGCCAGCTTGTCGCAGTGCCTCCGCGAATACGAACAAAGACATTGTCATAGAACTCTGCCCCAAATTCTCCTTCGTAAAACAACGCACCCCGGGTCCCGCTGCCAGTCTCTGCCCGATTCGGCTGCTCAAAGAAACGATGTAACACTGGAAGCTTCGTATCGATGCTAGGATCCATTGCTACCGTCCCATAATAGATATCAGAGTCATCTGGATCATGGACCCATGGATCGCTAAACACGGCCCCTTGATCATCCTCTGCTTCCACGCGCCAGCGCAGCATTTCGCCCGGTTTGACCGCCGAACCAAACAGCGTTGTCATGCTGAACGAGGCTGAGTAAATGCCATCCCCAGCGGTTTCATCGGGCGATGCTCCATCGTCTTTCATTGCTAACGAAACCTCATTCTTGAACATGAATCGATAGAAGAGCGTCACTTTAGCAATCTCCGATTCATTCGGCATGACCTTGGCCGTAATTACTGTCGTCTTGGTTTCTCCTACCACCGGTCGCCCCGTCACATTCATCACCTCACTGACATAAGGGCCCAACGACTCGATCGCACCATTGCTCTTTCCTGGCGTCGCCGTTTTGAAATAACCCATCTCACCTGTATCTGAGATACCGTAGGAAACATCACCTAGTTGGCGTGGGTAGACGGGCGCGTAGGCATGCTCAATGGTCACGCCGTCTGGCTGCACGAGTGCTAGATAGTCGCCCGCTGATGAAAGTTTGAAATTAGTGTGCGTCGGCTTGATCGGGTTACTCTGTTGAAATAACGTCTGTCGTGTGTGTTGATCCTTGCCCGAAGCAAAGACCGTAACCTCGTCTCCCGCTCCAACCTTCAGGCTGGGGAAAACCCACTTATCCAGGTTCTCGGGATCATCCGTCAGGTAGTAGCCCTGAAGATCTACTTCCGAGCCGCCTTCGTTGCGGATCTCAACCCAATCGCTGGAAGCCAGCTGCTCATCATCCAAGGAGGCCAAGTTCTTCGCTTGGAACTCGGATATCTTGAGAGCGCCAAACGCTGGAACCGTGATCGTGGCAACGAGCATACTAACGGCCCAGCCAGCAAGGTAGTGTCGATGAAAGGAATTCATGATATTCGAAGAGTGTATCCCTTATACTAAAGGTCATCCTGCACGCGAATGCGATAGTAAGCCTGTTCTTTCGTTGTACGGAGTGGATCCGTGTCCTCAAATTCGACAAGTTCGCCCGTCTGTGTAGCGACTCTAGACCACGGGCCTTTCAATGTTTCGGCGTACTCGATGTCGTAGTCTTTTCCAGCTTTGCGCGTCCAACGAATGACAACGGAATTGTTTTCCGTTCGCTCTATGGATGTGTTGTGTAGGTAATCAGAAGGATCTTCCGGATCCGTGCCGGCATGAATCTCTTCCTCGTCGCTTGAACCGTCACGATCGGTGTCAATTCCGGGCTGAGGAGACTCACCCCCTGGTAGGGGCTCACCCGGATTGCTAAAAAGAAACTGAACCTCCGTTCCAGAAAGTTCCTTCTCGTAGATCTGCACATCATCGAACAGACCGGTGAATCCAAATGCGCCCAGGGTGGCGCCTAACTGAAGTGGCGAGGGCGTGAAATCGTCGTAGCCCCCAGGTTCGTCGTCCTCCGCCACGAGTTCGCCATCCAGGTAGATCCGCGTCCGTACGGCCTCGTTTCCGTCGAGGTGGGTCACGACCAAATGCTGTGCCCTTCCTGGCATAAGATCCACATTGGCAACAAGAGCCCCTACGCCACCTTCGAACCACTGAATAGGATCGGTCTCTCCTCCGAACGCCGCCACGGCCCCGAAGGGGTCACCCTGAACGAAACCTTTGGAGAAAAGTGAGGACGTTTGAAAGTCATTCGCATCAATTTGGATCCACATGGAAAGCGTGAACGTTTGCAACGGTGGCAATCCACTCTCGGCTAAAATTTCGCCATACCCCGCCCCTTCATTCGTACCACCGTCACTGAAGGCAACCGAGGTTCCCCCTGCTACACCTGCTTGTCCCAGGGAAAAGGTGCCGCCCGCATTCGCTTGGTAGACACCGTGGTGTCCATTGCCAGAAGCATCCACAAGGGTGTCTCCTTCTAGTTCGTCCATCTTGAAATGCACTAGCAGTTGATTAGACGGAACGACACGTGCACTAACAGGAACGCTTCGTGCGGGTTGACCTTGCGCATTGCTCTCGATGACAAGCTCAGTCGTAAACGTCCCCGAGGCACCTCCGTCGTCGAACCCAACCACAATGTCGCCATTACTCTGGGGGCCAATAGATGTCGGAGAGGACACAACAGAGAATCTTCCAGTAGGATTATTCGTTAGGGAAACAGACGTGATCTGAAGCTCCTGGCTTGCCCCGGGATTGGTCACGGCAAGTGCACGTTGTTGAAGCCCGCTTCGGGCGGGAATGGCTCCGAAGTCGACCTGCTCTCGCTCCAAACGAATTCCAGGGTCTGGCATGGTCAACGCCGCCCGTTCTTTGAGATAATCCACGCTTACGGCCGCAGCGTGGATCTGAGCCTCGTCAATAAGTCCAGAGTACTGAAGTCCATTCGCCGGGCTCTCGAAATTACCAAAGTTCATCGCCCCCGCACCTGGGACGACGTCCAAATAGTCTGTCGTGCCCACTTGTTCGCCATTCAGCCAAGCCGTGATAGCACCCTCGGCAGGATCACCGACCACAGCCACGTGCGACCATTCCTCCAGCGGAACTTCCGCAGTGTCGTTGCTGTTGATAATGTTATTACTGCCGTTGATGAAGAAATCGATACCGTTCTCCACGTCAACCGCCCCCGTGCTACGAAACGCCAAGTGCCACTGCTGACCGCCGTCCCCCCATTTGGTCCAGAAGCGATCCCACTCCCCCGCATTCTCGGCATCAGGCCAAACGAAGACTTCAAGCGTCC
>Ga0222717_10003941_pt1 | contig 11028 bp, 10 predicted proteins | sample C33_18DmetaG_FD_165053 | JGI IMG/M metagenome (GOLD analysis project Ga0222717, IMG submission 165053) | Estuarine water microbial communities from San Francisco Bay, California, United States - C33_18D | ecosystem: Environmental > Aquatic > Marine > Unclassified | place: USA: California...
TTTTTCATTAACAACAATATGATCTGAAAATTTTGCTTTTTTTATATCTGAAAATTGTCTTTTGTTTAATAAATTAAACATTTTTTTTTCTCCACCTTTATCTAAAAATCTATTAAGTCTAATTTTTCTCTTAGCTTTTATAAAGATTATTATATCAAAATATTTCATTAAATTACTTTCAATCAATAAAGGTATTTCATAAAAAACTGTTTTCTTTTTTTTATTATTAATAGAAAATTTTTTTATTTCTTTTCTTACCAAAGGATGAATTATTTTCTCTAATTTTTTTACTTGTTTATTGTCTCTTAATATAATTTCTTTTAATGTTTTTTTTAAATTGTGCTGTTTAATATTAAATTTTCTTTTTAACAATTTCTGCAAAATAAATTTTTTATAAAGTCTACTTACGACAGCATCAGCGCTAAATAAAGGACCTCTTTTATAAGACAGTATTTGACTTGCAGTTGTTTTTCCAGAGGCTATAGATCCTGTAATACCAATTTTAATCATTTAAGTTTTGACATTAATAAATTAATTAACTCATCGTCTATTTCTGGATTAATTTTGTTCCACAAGTAAAAAGATTTTTGAGCTTGATAAATAAACATGTCTAAACCATTAAAAACTTTAACCCCTTTATCCTCAAGAAATTTAAAAGTTTTAGTTTTAAGTGGATTATAAATAGTATCTATATAAATTGAATTTTCTTTACATTTATCAAAATCGAAATCGAAATCTGATCCATCTTTTAAGCCTAAGCTTGTGGCATTAATAATTATATCATAATTTTTTATTTCACTTTGTAGATTGCTCCAAGGAAAAATATTTAAGAAATTAAATTTTTTTTTTAAAAATAAACTTTTTTCATGTGTTCTATTAGTTATTGAAATTTTTTTTACTCCAGATTTTTCTAATGAGAATATTACGGATGGAGATACTCCGCCTGCCCCTATGACTAATGCTTTTTTGTTCATTGCGTTTTCTATACGCTTTAAATAAGCAGCTTGAAGGCCATACACATCTGTATTTTCTCCTGTAACGATGCCTTTTGTGCCTAAGAACAATGTATTAACAGAACCTGTAATTTCAGCGTCATTAATTATTTTTTCTAAAAACATTACAATTTTTTGTTTAAACGGGAGAGTAACGTTAACGCCGGATAATGATTTATCTTTAATCTTTTTTACAACTTCCTCTAAATTATTTTCTTCCATATCTATTATGGAGTAAGAAGCGTTTATATTATATTTTTTAAACCAATAATTATGTAGTAGCGGAGATAAAGAATGTTTAATTGGATTTCCGATTATACCAAACTTTTTTATCATTAATTAAAATTTCTATAAAACTTTATGAGTCTATCAACTTTATCAACTTCTGTCTCTGGAAGTATCCCGTGGCCTAAATTAAAAATATAAGGAACTTTATTAAAAATGTTTAAATATTTAATAGTATTTTTTTGAATTACTTGGTCTGGTAAAAATAAGATTTTTGGGTCTAACCCTCCTTGCAAGACAACATTTTTTAAATTTTTTAAGGCCCAAGATGGATCTATTTCAAAATCTAAATTTAATCCATTTGGTTTTACTAAATTATTGAATTCTTTATAATTTTTTTTAATGCCTTTTGGAAAACAAATAACTGGTATTTTTTTTTTATTACAAAATTCTACTAATTTTAAATTAGGAATATAACAATAGTTTGGTAAATCATTATCTGGTAATAAACCTGCCCAAGAATCAAAAATTTGGACTATATCCGCTCCAGCATTGATTTGATTTTCAATATGAATACACAAGTATTCGTTTAATTTATCTAAAATTAAATTTACTTCAAAATCTTTTGATTTTAATTTTTCTAAATTTATTTCTTTTTTACTTTTTTTGAGATCTAGCATATAAATTAATAACGTCCACGGTGCACCTATAAAAGATATTAAAGATTTTTTTTTGTCTAATTTTTTTCTAGTTATTTCTATTGCTTTATAAACAGGATGCAATTTTTGGGTAAATGATATTTTATCATTGCCTAAAAAATTATTTATATTGAAATCACTTAACTTGGGTCCATAATCTTTAATAAATTCGACGTTTTGACCTAAAGCAAAAGGAACCATAAGAATATCAGAAAATATTATAGCCGAGTCGATATCAAATCTTTTAATTGGTTGTAAAGTTATTTCAGCGCTTAACTCGCTGTTTAAACAAAGCTCAATAAAGTTTTGATTACTAGCTCTAATTTTTTTAAATTCCGGTAAATATCTACCTGCTTGTCTCATAAACCAAACTGATTTACAAATTTTTCTACCAGTTAAGATTTTTAGAAGATTGCTCATTAAATAATAAAAAGTTTATAAACTTAGTTTTTATAGTAGGTCCTGTTAATTTGTTATATAACTTATTATACATCTTTTATACCTGGTGGATTTGATAACTATCCAACAAAATGTCTTATTTCTGGACTTTAATACTTTTATAAACAGTTATAAAACAATATTATCAACATTGAATAAGATGTGAAATATATGTTTACAATTGTTAACTTTTTTTTTTAAAGAATGAGTAAAAATTAAAACATTATTTTATTAAATATTTATAAACAGGCTTATGAACGAAAAATACAATGTATATCTTGTGTCTGACTCTACCGGTGAAACCCTTGATAGAATTTTTTTATCTCTTAAATCTCAATTTTCTAATTTCGAGTATCAAAAAAAAGAATTTGCTTTTGTAAGAACAGAGCAGCAAATAGACAAAATCATAAAAGAATGTAATAAAATAAAGAATTGTTTAATACTTTATACTATTGTGGAAACAAAGCTGGCTAAATATATATCATTTAAGAGTGATGAGAATAATATTCCTTGTTTTGGCATATTAGGAAATTTAATTTTAAGCTTTTCTAAATTATTAAATCAAAAAGCAATTCATAAACCAAGTGCACAACATGTTCTTGATGATGATTATTATAAAAGAATAGAAGCGATACAATTTACAATGACCCATGATGATGGAAAAAAATTAGACGATATAAATAGTGCCGATGTTATTTTATTAGGTGTTAGCAGAACCAGCAAAACACCTACATCGATATACCTTGCTAACAGAGGCTATAAAACTGTTAATGTCCCATTAGTGCCAAATCAAAAAATTCCTAATGGATTAGAGTCAAATACAAAATCATGCATTATAGGATTAGTTGCAGATCCAGAACGACTTGCTGATATAAGACGTAATAGAGTAGCCATTATGAAGGATCACACATTAAAAGAGTATACCGATTTAAAATTTATTAATGATGAAGTTGAAAAATCAAAAAGATTATTTAAAAAAAATAATTGGCCTGTTATCGACGTAACCAGAAGATCTGTTGAAGAAACTGCTGCTTCAATTTTAAAAATAATTGAAATTAAAAAGAATAAATGAGAATTATTTTAGCCTCAAAAAGTGGTGTAAGAAAGAAAATTTTAGACAAATATAAAATTGAAAATGAAGCAATAATTTCTAATGTTGATGAAAGTGAAATTAAAGAATCTTTAATTGCAAGTGGGGCAGGTCCATTAGAAATTTCAAAAAACTTAGCTGAAATTAAATCAACTCAAGTAAGCAAAAAATATCCCGATAAATTAGTCCTTGGAGCTGATAGTGTAATTTCTTTAAACAATGAATTAATCAATAAACCAAACTCAAGAGAAGAGGCTTTAAAAATTTTAAAAAAACTAAACAACTCAAAACACAATCTTATAAGTTCGGTTTGTATTTCAAAAAACGGTTCTATGATTTGGAACCATTCAGACTCATCGGAGCTAAAAATGAAAAATTTAAAAGAAGTAGAATTGATAGATTATCTTGCTAAAATAGAAACAAAAACTTTACTTGCCTATGGCGTTTATCAAATAGAAGCTGATGGTCTTGAATTATTTGAATATATAAAAGGTGATCAGGACTCAATTATGGGTTTGCCAATTAAGGATATTATCAATTACATTAACCAATATAAAAAATGAGAGAAAATCACCCAGATATAAAATTTGGTAAAACCGGAGTGTTATTAATAAATCTTGGAACACCAGACTCTACTAATTGGTGGGATATAAGAAGATATCTTAAGGAATTTTTATCTGATACAAGAGTTATTGAAGTTAACCCTGTACTTTGGCAAATAATTTTAAACTTATTTATTTTAAATTTCAGGCCTTCAAAAACAGCCCATGCGTACAAAAAAATTTGGCTAAAGGAAACAAACGAGTCACCATTACGTTATTATACAAGAAATCAAGCAGAAAGATTACAACAAGAACTTGTAGGTGAAAACATTATAGTTAATTTTGCAATGAGATATGGAAATCCTAGTATTAAATCTAAACTTAACGAACTCAAAAAAAATGGGTGTGAAAATATAATTATTCTGCCTCTTTACCCTCAATATGCAGCAGCTACAACAGCAACAGTTTGTGATGAAGTTTATAGAACTCTAATGAAAATGCGGTGGCAACCAAGTTTACAAATTGTCCCTCATTATGAAAGCGAGCCTTTATATGTAAGCGCCTTAGTGAAAAGTATTGAAAAGAAAATTGAAACCATCAGTTGGAAGCCAGATTTGATTATCGCATCTTACCATGGCATACCAAAAAAATATTTTGATAAAGGTGACCCGTATCATTGTTATTGTCATAAAACTACCCGACTAATTAAAGAAAAATTTTCTAAAATTGAAATTCAAACAACATTCCAATCTCGATTTGGTCCACAAGAATGGTTAACACCTTATACTGATAAAACTTTAGAAAGCTTATCTGCTAAAGGAATAAAAAATTTGTTGGTAATTTGTCCAGGTTTTGCATCAGATTGTGTGGAAACGTTAGAAGAAATTAATATTTTAGGTAGGGAAACTTTTCTAAAAAATGGGGGAGAAAAATTTGATTTCATTCCTTGTTTAAATGATAGTTCAGAGCATATAAAATTATTCGAAAATTTAGTCAAAAAATATTTATAATAATGAATTATTATTTTTTATTTAAGTCTTTACATTTAATATCGGTAGTATCTTGGATGGCGGGCCTTTTGTATTTACCAAGAATTTTTGTTTATCATTCTGAAGCATCCCATGAGTCACAAAAAGATATTTTTAAAATCATGGAAAAAAAACTTTACAATTACATCATGATGCCTGCAATGTTATTGTCTTGGTTATTTGGAATTTTACTACTACACAGTATTACACTTTCAGTTCTTTTTGAACTTTGGATGCAAATAAAAATTATAGCAGTAATTATTTTGACTTATTATCACTTCACACTTGGTAAATATTTAAATGATTTTGCAATTGATAAAAATGAAAAAACCTCAAAATTTTTCAGGATATATAACGAAATACCTACAATTGTACTAATTGTTGTAATTTTCACTGTGATATTTAAACCTCAATAATTAAGGGCTTGTTTTTTTTTGAAAAAGACATATATTTTCAATACTTTCCTTCTATAAACGAACAATCACATGAATTTACAAGAACTTAAGTCCAAAAAACCTGCAGAGCTTATCAGTGAAGCTGAAAAACTTGGTATTGAAAACCCAAGTACATTAAGAAAGCAGGATCTGCTTTTTGCTATTTTAAAAAAACTGGCAGAGAAAAATGAACAGATTACAGCAACAGGAGTTTTAGAAGTTTTACAAGATGGCTTTGGTTTTTTAAGAGCGATAGAATCTAATTATTTACCTGGCCCTGATGACATTTATGTAAGTCCAAGTCAAATAAGGAGATTTGGTTTAAGGACTGGGGATTCTGTTGAAGGAGAGATTAGAGGCCCCAAAGATGCAGAAAGGTACTTTGCCCTTTTAAAAGTCAATAAAATTAATTTTGATAATCCTGAGCAAGGAAAAAATAAAATTGCATTCGATAACTTAACTCCATTATATCCCAACGAAAGAATTAAGTTAGAAGTTGAAACAACAAAGATTGAAAAAAAACCAGATAACACTGCTCGATTAATTGATCTCGTAAGTCCAATTGGGAAAGGACAAAGATCTTTGATCGTATCTCCACCAAGAGCTGGAAAAACAATTATTCTTCAAAACATTGCTCAATCAATTACAGCCAATCATCCAGAATGTTACTTAATGGTTCTTTTGATAGATGAAAGGCCAGAAGAAGTTACAGATATGCAAAGATCAGTAAAGGGAGAGGTTGTTGCCTCAACATTCGATGAACCGGCGTCTCGACACGTTGCTGTAGCTGAAATGGTTATTGAAAAAGCTAAACGTTTGGTCGAACATAAAAAAGATGTAGTGATTTTATTAGATTCGATAACTAGATTAGGCAGAGCCTATAATGCAGTTATACCTAGCTCTGGTAAAGTTTTGACAGGTGGTGTTGATGCTAATGCACTACAAAGACCAAAAAGGTTTTTTGGAGCAGCACGAAATATTGAAGAAGGAGGTTCTCTTACGATCATATCAACAGCATTGGTTGATACAGGAAGTAGAATGGACGAAGTTATTTTTGAGGAATTTAAAGGGACAGGTAATTCAGAATTAATACTTGATAGAAAAGTTGCTGATAAGAGAATTTACCCTGCTTTAGATATAACAAGATCAGGTACAAGAAGAGAAGAACTTTTATTTGAGAAAGATGATTTGTCTAAAATGAATGTTCTAAGACGAATCATAAGCCCAATGGGAACAATGGATGGAATTGAGTTTTTAATTTCTAAGCTTAAAAACACAAAAAATAATTCTGACTTTTTCGATTCAATGAATAAAACTGCGAATTAAAGTTACTGTATTGTTTGATTGTTTAAACTTATTTCGTAAAGATAAAAACTTATTATCTTATCTAAAATATCAATCATTTCTTTGAGAGAAACGACTTCAAGAAGTTTTTGCTTTTCTTCATTAGTTATAGGAGCAATCATTGCAAGTGTATTAATTTTTTGATTTTGGTTCAATTTTTCAAACTCTTTCCAATTAAGTAAAAGACCATTTCTTTTAAAAAAAATTTTTGCCTTTTCTATTAAATGAGAAGATTCTACCTTTTCTTTAATATCAGTGGTATCACCCTTAAACATCTCATAATCTACTTTAAATTCCCTATATAATTTCTGATTTTTAATTTCTTCTACAATTTTAAATCTCGTAATACCGGTCAAATTAATTAAAATTCTTCCATCTTTACTTTTATGGTAGTCGTTTATTTTCCCCAAACAACCAACTTTGTATACAGAATTACTCTCTCTTTTTGTTTGAACCATACCCATTAATTTATCTTTGTTATACGCTTCATTGATTAAGTCTAGATATCTTTGTTCAAAAATATTTAAAGGAAGGTTTGTTTTTGGAAAATAAATAACGCCACTTAATGGAAAAATTGGTATCATGTCCGGATAATGTTTCATTATTTATAGTATATAAAAATAATTTATTAATCGATAGTGACATTTTATAATGGTTGACCATTCATCAAGCTGTGTACTATAATCTGCTTTTTGCGGGCATAGCTCAGTGGTAGAGCGTCTCGTTGCCAACGAGAAGGTCGAGGGTTCGAACCCCTTTGCCCGCTCCATGATTTCTTAGGTCAAAAATGGAATAACTGTTAATGATCAAGGAGATGGAAAATCTACAACAATAATTAATTGGTAAGAAATTTTATAATGTCTGATTTATCAAAAAAAAAATGTGTTGCTTGTGACGGAAATACTCCACCATTTGATACAAGTGAAATACATAAATACTTAAAAAAAGTAGATGGCTGGGATGTAAAAAGCAATGATGACAAAAGTTTTTATTTATTAAAAGATTTTAAATTTAAAAATTTTAAAGAAAGCCAAAATTTTGTAAGTAAAATTGGTGATATAGCAGAAGACGAAAATCATCACCCAGATATTACTTTTGGCTGGGGTTATTGCAAAATAAAAATTTTTACTCATGCAATTGAAGGATTAGCAGAAAGTGACTTTATACTTGCAGCGAAAATTGATCAGATTTAGTTAGTGATTGAAGTGTCTAACGCCTGTGAAGAGCATTTTAATTTTTGCTTTATTAGCAGTATTAATTACTTCTTGATCTCTAATTGAACCTCCTGGTTGGATTATAGTTCTAACACCTGCTTTAATAAGCTCGTTTATACCATCTGCAAAAGGGAAGAAAGCATCTGATGCTGCTATAGAATTTTTAATTTTTGACAGTTGAAATTGTTTTGCTTTTCGTACTGCAATTTTACAACTATCTAATCTACTTGGCTGACCAGCACCAATACCGATTGTTGAAAAATTATTACATAATACAATTGCATTTGATTTGACATGTTTACAAACATTAAAAGCAAATTGAATTTCAGCTAATTCTTTTTTGCTAGGCTTTAATTTAGTCACACATTTTAATTTTTTTTTGTTTAAAATAATATTATCTTTGTTTTGTACCAAGAAAGATCCATCAAATGATTTAATAGAAATAGGGTTTTTAAGTTTAAAATTGGAAATATCAACTATACGCAAGTTCTTTTTTCTTTTCAGTATTTCTAAAGACTGTTTATCAAAACCACGAGCTAAAATAACTTCTAAAAAATTTTTACTAATTTCAGCAGCAATATTTTTATTGATTTTATAATTACAAGCAATAACTCCACCAAAAGCACTAATTGGATCTGATGAATAAGCATTTTTAAAGGAAATTAATGGGTTTTTATTTTCTGATACCCCGCATGGATTTGCATGTTTAATAATTACGGTTCCAAAATTTTTCTTTAACGAGTTTAAAATTTCTAAAGATGAAAACATATCATTGTAATTGTTATAACTCAGTTCCTTTCCATGAATTTTATTAAATTTCAATTCCTTGTCGTTATAATCATTTACATATATTGAACTTTGTTGGTGTGGATTTTCTCCATATCTCAATTCTTGAAGTTTTCTACCGAATATAGTTTTTCTTTCTGGAAATTTAATGTTTAATTTTTCATTAAACCAATTTGATATCATTGCATCATAATAAGCAGTTAGTCCGAATGCTTTTGAGGACATTAGTTCTCTAAATTTAAAAGATGTTTTTCCTTTATAACTCTCTAATTCTTTAATTAAGGACTTATAGTCATTTTTATTAGTTACTATAGTTACGTTTTTAAAATTCTTTGCAGCAGCTCTAACCATAGTTGGACCACCTATATCAATATTTTCGATTATTTGATTAGGATTTTTTGTATTTGTTACTACCTTTTGAAATGGATAAAAATTTACTATAATTAAATCAATGGCTGAAAAATTCTGTTTGGACATTTCATTTTTATGTTTTTTATTACGCCTATCATGAAGAATACCTGCGTGTATCTTAGGGTGAAGTGTTTTAACCCTGCCATCTAACATCTCTTTAAAACCTGTGTACTTAGATAATTCTGTGCATTTATAACCTAATTTTATTATAGTAGAGTATGTTCCACCTGAGCTAATAATTTCAATATTAAATTTTTTTAAAGTTTTTAGAAGTGATATTAGATTTTCTTTATCAGAGACAGATATCAAGGCATTTTTAATTTTTAAATTCATATATTAAATATTTTTTCTTATTTCCCAGTTAAAGATTTTATTTTTATTAACTAAATTACCACTGATTGTAATACAACAACTATCTATTATTTTTTTCTCACCAAAAAATATACTTTTTTCTACCTCTAAATGTTCGTCATTAACACTAAATAGTAGAGATTTATTTTTTGAAATTTGAATTAAAGCACTATTTCCACTCATAGTTTTAACTGCACTTAGTTCAGGATTAATGTGAAATCTAAATGCATATCTTATAGGATATCCATCTTTCGTTTTAAATATATGGTCAATACCTTTAAGACAATTGTTATCTTTATCCATGTAAATTTCCCTTTTATGTGTGCACCCAAAGTTTTTTCCATATCCATTGTTAGATGCGGAGCATCCTATAAGGCTACTTTCATTTTTTGAAGAAAAGTCAAAAGATTTGAAGCTGTTTTTAATTGAGGCTCCAAAAACTTTATTAATCATTTCATTTTTCTCAAATTTGGTTATCGAAGTTTCGTTAATAGTCAAAGTTGATTGGCACGCTGTAAGTCTACTTAATAATCCAGCTTTTTTTGAAATGTGACTACCAAATCCTGAATTTGTGATTATTTTTATTCCATCCAAAAAATATTCAAATGATAAAGGACCAGATTGATATGATTTTGAAAATTTTTTCTGAGGTGGCCTGCCGGTGTCTATAAGTAAAAAACTTTTTTTATGTTTAATTCTAAATAAACCACCTATTTTACTATTTTTACTATCAGACTTAAAATCATTTAAATATTTTTGAATTTGGCCTAAACCAAGGGAGGTAGAACCATTAAATAAAGGCATCTGATCATTTGGTGTTTTGATATAATCAATACAATTCAAAATTTTTTCAATAATATTCTCTAAAAATTCTGGTACATATTTTTGACTATCTTTAATTATTTCTTTGCAAAACAATAGATATCTTGAAAAGAATATTAAATCATTAGGATTGCGCGAAAGAGGAAAGCCATCGTCATCAAAAAAATCTTTTATAAGTATTTCTAATTCTTTGATTCCAATATGAAAATTTTTCTCATACTCTTTAAAAACAACACCAGTTAAGATAATAGCGGTCAAAATCTCAATTTTTTTGGTTACATCCTTCTCAAATTTTATGTTTTTTTTTAAGTGATTAGTTTGAGTAATAATACAATTTAAGAAATTCTTTTTAAAATCAAAGGTGCCATTATTTAGGATAATCTCTAGATTTAAGATCCAGCTGATGACTCTTTCACTTAAAGTTGAGGTCTCCCATATCTTTTTTTTATATTTTGAATTTTTAATCATCCAAATATAAATAATTTTTTTTACTTTTGTGTGATCGGTCTTTCTATCTATGAGACTAAGCCAAAAAAAATTATGCATTTGCTCAGTATTCTTTTTTTTATCCTCGAGCCAAAAATTGTTTGGGTTAATTTCACTAATTTTAAAAGGCGGACCGCTATATGATGTGATGATTGAAAGTAAAAATG
>Ga0222717_10003942_pt1 | contig 11028 bp, 12 predicted proteins | sample C33_18DmetaG_FD_165053 | JGI IMG/M metagenome (GOLD analysis project Ga0222717, IMG submission 165053) | Estuarine water microbial communities from San Francisco Bay, California, United States - C33_18D | ecosystem: Environmental > Aquatic > Marine > Unclassified | place: USA: California...
GGTGTAGTTGATAGACCCACAGAAATCTCAGGTGACAATAGTAAAAGTGACGAAGCACTGATTCATTTTGCCGAAAATATAGATTTTGATATATTAGTATTTATTCAACCAACGTCTCCGTTGCTAAAATCATATGATATAAACAAGGGTCTGAAAAAAATGAAAGACTATGATTCAGTTTTTAGTGCTACAAAAGAACATTGGATTCCACGATGGAGTGAAAAATGTGAACCTATTAATTGGGAAATCACAAACAGACCTATGCGACAGGATAAAGAAGAAACTTATATTGAGAATGGTGCGTTTTACATTACAACTAAAATGCAATTGCTGAAATCAAAACTAAGATACGGAGGTCGCATAGGAATGATTGAAATGCCATTACACAGAAGTTTTCAAATTGATACATTTGATGATCTTAAATTGATTGAAAATTTAGTGAAACGAATATAATAGACAAAAACTCATAGAAAAATTTCTATATAATAATGCTATATATTCTAAAATATATACAATATTTATTAACGATGGAACTAATAAATTATTATAGGGAATTGGTAAAAACAACGAATGAAATAAATGAACTGAGAATGTTACTTGGTTTTCAAAAAAGTAATTTAAAAAAAGCAATTTGTGAAAATAAACTATATTTGAAACGACAAAATAGAAAATATTTAAATAATTTGATGGTCAAAACTAACAGTTCGGTCAAACCCATTAGTCCTAAAAAAGTTGACTTTGATAAATTAGAAAACAAAAGAAGTAAAATAAAAATTATTGTTCAGTATTATGATGAACCAAATTTAGCAAGACGAGCAGAAATTATTAAATGCTTTTTTAATAATATCAACAATAAATCAGTTGACGAACTGATTGTACTAATAGAATGTAATGAATTAACCAGGTCATACGAGGAATTAAAATTAGATTTATTAAATAGTAAAAAGTGTAAATTTATTAAAACATCATATAGACTGACCTACGAACAAGGTATAAATCTTGCGAAACACCAAAATGATAAAAGTAGTGTGTATATTTTGTTAAATAATGATTGTTATTTTGATGAAACAATAGATTTTGTAAAAAAAGTCGACTTCAAGAATGGAAGTCGCATTTTGTGTCTAACACGAAAAGATGAACTTGAAGACGGAACAATTGAAAGGGCAAAAAGTCCACCACTGCAATCAGATGAATATAAGTGGGGTGTAGACTTTGACATCGATAGGTCAGATTGGACAATATTAGACTATAATTGCTCAGATGCTTGGGTTTTTACTGATGATTTAAATGAATTTGACCAAGATTTTGAACTTGGAACTTTTAATTGTGAATATTATTTTACAGAAAGTGCTTATTTAAGTGGTATAGATTTAAGAAATCCTTCTGAATATATAAATTGTATACACTTGCACAATACAAATCTAAGAAGACGATATGCACTTGACAATCAGACAACGTCAAGTCGTGTCAATATGTTATATCCGCATGAAATTCACAATCCAAGAACTCCTGATAACTGGATAGTCGGTACATGGAGACTTCGTAGCAAATACAATTACATTGATAAAGACCAAGAGTACCATGAGTATACAAAATATGTGGTTCGTGATTTTAATGAAATTTGCAAATGAGAGTATCGCATAAATTTAAGTACATTTTTGTATCGATTCCAAAGACGGCGAGTACTGCGATAAGAGAATCTTTGAATGATTATTGTGATGTATCAAGTGATTCTTATCCTACTCATCCGGGTGCAGTAAATGCCAAGTATAATAAAAATTTTGATAAGAATTTTTTACCACATTTAAAACTTTTTGAAATTCAAGAAAAATTTGAAGAACGGAACTGGAATTACAACGATTATACAAAATTTACTGTTATTAGAAATCCGTGGGATCGTGAGGTATCACATTATACATACAAGAAACGAATAGTAGAAAAGTTTAATAAATATAAAAGTGGTGCTTGGAAACCCAAACATAAATTTAATGTGGACTATGCAAAGGATTGTGAACGCATAATTGAGTTGTACCCTAATTTTAATGATTTTGTAAAAAGTGAAAAGTGGCAAACTATGTCACCTTGTTATAATTGGATGACAAATAAATCAAATACTTACGATATTCAATACGCATTGAGAAAAGAAAACTTACAACGGGATTTTAATATGGTGTGTGGTATAATTGGTTTACCTCCAATAAGACTTGAACATCGTGGATTCAGTGGAAGAATAAGTACACTTGAAGACCGAGAAAAAAAAGAATTTAAGCATTATTCTGAGTATTACGATCAAGAAAGTATTGATATAATTAATTTCCGATACAAATTGGATATTGAAAAATTTAATTATACATTTGAATCAGTTTAATGGAAGAGAACAAGTATATTCGGAGACTGAGTTCTCAGAACAATCACTTAGTTGATAACTTAATGTTTGGAGTTAAAATTAAATACAATAAAAATTACATTTCATATTCTCAAATATTGAGTGAGTCAATAGAATGTAGTAAAATAGATTGTGAAATTTTAGACAAAGTTATTTGTTTAATAGGACAACAGGATTATATGGTATATCATTATGTAATAGAGTATTTAGGAGAACTTGTAAATTTAGGTAATATAGACTTGACAGACTTTAAAATACTAATTAGCAATAGAAGTTATATGTTTAAATTAGAGTGGTTATATACGACTTTTCCAAATTTGAATAAAGATCAAATTATATTGGTAGAAGATGGCAAAGAATTATATTGCAAAAACTTATTAGTAGTTGGTAGATTTTTAGGTTTGACACAATCACTGCATAAATCACATGAAAAGATCGAGTCTATGAATAAATTAATCTTGAAAAACATGAATTTTTCAAATAATTTACAAAATAAAATGCTTTTAATTAAGAGAAACCATAAAAGAATTTTGAAAAATTGGGACGATGTATTTGAGGTGTGCAATAATTTTTGTAAAAATAAAAATATTGAGTTGGATATATTCGATGACTTGGAAAATTTAGGAAGTGTTGCAGAACAACTAAGAAGATTTAATTCTGCTAAAGTGATAGTAGGATGTCACGGAGCAGGATTTACAAATATATTAGGTTGCAATTCAAATACAGAATTCATAGAGTTTTCACTACAAGATAGAGGAAAGTCTAAAATGAAAGATGTCCGTTGCTATGAGTGGATTGCAAATTTTCTAGATATAAATTATTATAAGATTTTAAAGTATGAAAAAACAGGTATTGACTTAAATAATTTAACAAACTTACTAAGTGGATTAAAAAATGTTTGATATTAAATCATATAAATTTATATACATAAATTTAAGAAAAAGAACTGACAGAAGAAACCATATGGAAAAATTGCTTGGTTCATTCAATTTAAATTTTATTAGATTTGATGCAATCAGACCTTCTGTGGATGAAATTAAAATGGGCAAATACAAGTTTATTTTTAAAAAGATGGATGACTTTTACAAGAAAAAAATAATTAGTGAATCAAATATAGGAGAAGTTGGTTGTTACTTATCATTTTTTAATGTTTTGAAGGAAAATATACACCTAGATAGGTTTGTAATTGTAGAAGATGATATAGGAATTACACCAAATTTTTTTAATAAACTAAACGATATAGTAAACGAAACAAAAATAGAATTTGATGTTGCAAGAACAATAGATTTAAATCTGTATTTGAAAAGAAATAATGTAGAAAAATATAAAAATTGTATATCATTTTCAAACTCAAAAAAAATAGTAAAATTTGAAAAAGAAAAATGTCATTTTGGTCAACTTTCATTTGGGGGTGCTAATTTTAGTATTATCAATAATCCAAAAAAAATGTTAGATTTATATAATAATAGTGCGTTTGTTCCTGTCGATATGATTGTTGCAACATCTAAAATTAATTCTCTTGTTATTGATTGTCCTGGATTGTGGCAAAAACAAAATGTTTTTAGTAGTGATATAAATCAAAAGAGAAATGATGCTATTAGAAAAAATAGAAATTAGTTTATATATTTAATATTTATATGAATGAGGGAAAGATTCTCCAATATAAATAAAAAACATCAATTTATATTTGTGCACATACCAAAAACAGGAGGTCAAAGTCTCAGATCGATGTTAGAATTAGATGGAGAGGTGAGGCATTTTACGGAACAATACATCAGAGAAAATAGTGAGTTTGATCTAAAAAATTATTTTAGTTTTGCATTTGTAAGAAATCCCTGGAGTAGATTCCTTTCATTATATTTTTATTTATTTGGAAAAGACGAAGATAGGTATGAAGATGTGAGTTTCAAGACATTTGTAAATTTATTTTATTCTGGACATATTATCAAAAACCACAGAGTCTGGGAAAAACATTATAGTTCACAATTAGATTACATTGATAAGTCTTGTATTGGATATATTGGAAGATTTGAAACTATGCAGAGTGATTTTGATGTAATTTGTGAAAAAATCGGTTTTAATAAAAAAAAACTACCTCATAAAAATAAAACAAAACATAGTCATTATACGGAATATTATGATAAAGAAACAGAGAAACTTATTGCTGAAAAGTATGCAGATGACATTGAGTATTTTGGATATAGTTTTGGGCAATGATATAATTGTACTTAAATATTTTCACACATGATTAACCATAAACATAAATTTATTTACATTCACATTTTCCGATCTGGTGGTACATCGATAGAGAAACTCTTTGATGCTAAGATCCATGATCATAGAAGGTGTAATGGATATAAAAGAGAATACGGATTAGAGGTTTGGAATTTGTATTTTAAGTTTGCATTTGTAAGAAATCCGTGGAGTAAAACACTAGGTCACTATATGTGGAGACAACAAAAGGCTAGATATAAAAAGAAAGGTGATGATTTAAATTTTAGGGATTGGGTGTTAAAATTTGAAGAAAATGTTATTGGAGAAACTGCTCTTGGAGATAGGGGGGAGCAACAATACAATCAATTGTTTTGTGAAAGTGGTAAACAGATGGTTGATTATATTGGCAGATTTGAAAATCTTCAAAGTGATTTTAATATCGTATGTGACAAAATTGGAATTCCACAACAACAACTATCACATACCAATAAAACAAACCACAAACATTATACAGAATACTACGACAATGAAACAAAGCAAATAGTTGCAGATAGATATGCAAAAGATATCGATTATTTCGCGTATAAATTTGGAGATTAAAGTATGATAAAAAAACATGGTTTTATATACACTTTATATTCAAAAAATTATAATAAAAATCGTTTTTATAAGGAGTTTAGAGTAAGTTATGAGAGTCTCAGACGACATATTCCTAATCCAAATGTGTCAGTTTATACAAATATATCTGAAAATCAATGGCCAACTGATGTAAATGTCATACTTGATAAAAATATGAAGCATACGCATATATCTAAAGCATACGCATTGTTGAAATCACCATACGAAAAAACAATATTTTTAGATACTGATGTTTTAGTTCACCGAAAATCTTTAACTGCAATATTCAGAGTTTTGGGTGATGAATATATTTTTGCTTCAGCATACGATAACACTTGGCAAGATCTTACTAACAATCATTTTAATACAGGAATCATTGGTGTAAAAAAATGCGAATCATCTCAAGTGTACTTAAACCAATGGATACGTGACTTTGAAGAAAAAAATGAACCATTGGATCAATTGACATTTAAAAAACTCGCAACAGATTGTCGTGCAGAGGGAAAGTTTTTTGTTTTAGGTCCTGAGTTACAACTCAGACCAAATATCTTAATTAATCAAATCAAAAAACCAATTACTACACATTTTCGTTCAAAGTCAAATGGTTCTGTTTGTCATAAAGAAGCAGTAAAATTGTTGTTAGAGCAAATTAAGGATTACTATGATGGACTAAAATAAAGTATTGAGTAATTATTTTTTTTAATATTTATATGTTGGTGATATAGTAATGATTAATCATACTCATAGATTTGTTTTTATACACATTCCAAAGACTGGTGGTACAAGTTTGGAAATGGCATTTGGGTATGATGAAAAAAACCATCACATAAAACATTTAAATGCACAGAATTATTCGTATTTACTTGGAAATATTTTTTCAGAATATAAAAAAATTTCAATAATCAGAAATCCGTGGGACAGAGTATTGTCGTTTTATATGTACAGAAAAATGCAAAACAGATTACCTAGTAATGTAAATTCTTTAAGTGAGTGGGTGCATTTTATACGACATAAAAAAGGTTGTTTTGCGGGCATCTATGATTATCTATCAAATGACAATTCCATATGTTGTGATCTATTTTTGAACTTTTATACCTTAGAAGAAGATTTCGGTAATTTTTGTAAAAGTCAGAACATAAGTTTGAAACTACCTCACAAAAACAAAACAAAACATAAACACTACACTGAATATTACGATGAAGAAACAAAACAAATCGTTGCGGAAAAATACGCAAAAGACATTGAATATTTTGGGTATGAATTTTGAGAGTAAAAAATAAAAAAAAATATTAGTAGCAAATATAAGATGGTAATTGAAAATAAAATTGGACTATATATTCGTCTTACAAAAGTCGGAAGTACATCATTGGTCACAAAACATAAAATAAATGAGAGTTTTCAAAAAAAAGTATGGATAAATAAACGAGACGGAAACTTGAGAGATTCAACAATTAAAATTGCACTAAGAACAAAATTCGAACTTGGTAGTAAAATTTGGTATAATTTATTTAAATTTGCTACAATTAGAAACCCCTACGATAGAATGGTGTCATCGTGGAAGTATTTAGTTGTAAATGAAAATTATTTAGACAATTTGAAGAATTCATCACATTTTAGAAATTTAGACTTTAAATCTTTTGTGAAAAAAATATCAAAAACAGACATTGAGTATCCTTTTAATAATGAGTGTTTTTTTGAAAATGGAAATACAATAAATTTTTGGTGGCATCTTAGTCCACAATATCAGCAATTGTCGGATGCGAATGGAAATCTTTTAATGGATTTTTTAATCAGGTTTGAAAACTATCAATCAGACTTCGAGAAGGTATGTGAAAAACTTAAAATTAAAAAATATAATTTATTACACAAAAAGAAAACGAGATATAAACACTACACTGAATATTACGATGAAGAAACAAAATCTATAATCGAAGAAAAATATGCGAATGATATCAAGTATTTCGGTTATGAATTCGGGAAATAATAAATGATAAGTCATGAACATAAATGTATATTTATTCACATTAACAAGTGTGGTGGAACATCCATAGATAATTATTTTATTAAAAGACACGGTGGCCACATGACTATATCACATTATATTAAAAAATATCCAACCGAGTTTTCCGAGTATTTCAAGTTTTCGTGTGTGCGTAATCCGTGGGATAAAGTTGTTTCTTTTTACCATTTTCATAAAAAAAAGAATTGGTATCTTGGGTGGGATTGGGATAAAATGTCTGCTCCCTCTTTCTGTGAATTTGTACGAATTACAAAAGATTATAGCAAAACAAAACGGAATAATATCTTTAAAGGTAACCCGACTGGATATTTGCGGTTGGCAAACCAAGTTGATTGGTTAGTTGATGAATCTGGAAATCTTCTTATAGATTACATATGTCGTTTTGAAAATTTACAAAACGATTTTGAAATCGTATGTGACAGAATTGGAATTCCACGACAAAAACTTCCGCATAAAATTAAAAGTAAACACAAACACTACACTGAATACTACGATGATGAAACAAAGCAAATCGTTGCGGAAAAATACGCAAAGGACATTGAGTATTTCGGGTATGAGTTTGGAAAGTAGGAACTAATTTAGTACATGAGTTTTATTCAGAATAAAAGTAAAGCAACTGCAATTTTACTTACAGGTCAAATCCGTGTAAATACAGATAGGCAGTATAAAAATTGGATTATTTTGAAAAAGATTCTGAGAAAATACGATGTCTATGTTGCAACTTACGACCAATACTATTCATTGGCAAATCAAGTTACTTCGTGTGATAAAATTTTAGTAGTTGATTCTTTAATTAAGTCTGAAATAACAAGGCAGAGAGATGAATTTAATATAATTTCAAGACGATGTGGATTCTTACAATTAATTCAAATCGAGATGCTCATAAATAAATTTAATAACGAACTTAAAAATTATGATTGCCTTGTGAGAATACGTAGTGATCTGAGTTATGATACATTTCAATTTAATGAATATGTCAATAGATTATGTGAATTATCACACCAAAATAAATTTCATTTAAGATGGGATTATATGTACTCGGGATTATCAGAATCTTGGATAAAACTCGCAGAAAAGAAAAAAATAATATCTGAAATAGGTTGTAAAGATAATTTTTTAAGAGTACCTGTGAATTATGATTTTTTACACAAAACTATAATTCAACAAAAGAATTTTTTTTACGACAAATTAGATATAAATTCAAATCTTGTAAATAGGTGGATAAATTTAATTCATAATATTGATGATATAATTGAAGTTAATAATGAATTAAATTTTGTTCAAACTGATATAAAAGTAGATAATAATCATGAATTTAAAACATTTGCTCCAAGCAGTCTACACTTTAAAAAAAATCAAACTATTTTTGATGCAAAAAAATATCCTTCGTTTTTGTCGTGTCGTGATAATAAAATAAAAATTTGGAATTTTGCACTGTCACTCGCAGAACTTTGTAAGAATAGAAAAAGTAGTGAAAAAAAAATTAACAAAGGAGGTTGCTTATTATTTCCCCCTAGATGTAATCCTGAACTTGGTTTACTTAAGTGGTTTTTGAATACAGGAACAATATCAGGTGAAATTGAAGGATATAAAATAAACTTAGTAAGATGAAGGAACAAGGTAAAGACATAAAAAAGGTATCTGAAACTATAAGAGATAATTGTAATTTAAACTTTTATATAAAAGAATTTAAACCATTTTCAGAAGAAGTCACTGGAGATGAAAACAAAATCGCACTTATTATACGAGGTCAACTTAGAACTTTTAATTTACAAATTGTACAGAAATCTTTAATAGATTTTTTACATAAACTTAAGAATGATGGTTTTTATGTAGTGTGTTTTTTCTATGTTAATGTAAATAAACAAGATGCTGAGAATATGATGAAACGTAGATACAAATCATTATCTAATTCGGGTAAATTTAAAAATGAGAAAGAATGTGAGGACTTTACAAAAAAATTATTAAAAGGAAATGCCGAAAGTGTATTTAAAAAGTTTATAGTAGAATTAAAAACAGATTATGTAGTTGATTATTACAACGATTATGTCGTTAAAAAATTTTTATCAAAACCAACTGAAACCGAAATACCAACTACACATAGGGTTCAACGACAATTGGATAAGCATTCTTTTGAAAATATAAAAAAATTTGAAAAACAAAATAATTTAGAATTTGGTAGATTTATAACAACACGACCGGATTTATTGTATACGCAGATAGATAAGTTTGATATTACAGAAAATATATGTTACTGGAGATCGGATTTATTTAGAGTATATCCACGGAATATTTTTAGTTTTATTTGCAATACAAATGTGGTCGAGTTATTTGTAAAAGAAGTTAGGAGCATGAAAAATAAAACCTTTTCTATGCACGATATTTATCATTGTGGTGTAATTCACATAATGAATTTACTTGGAGTTAGTAATAAGAGAATTCGGGCAGTAAAAAAAATGACATTTAGTAAAACAGAAAAAGTTATATATAAACAAATAATTGAAGATAAACTTTGATACACATAAATTGTGACAAAAAATTATTGATTAATATTTATAACAGAGATGATTAAAACAGCAGTATACGCATATTGGGCAAAACCTTTTTTAGAAAAAGAATCGTATAGCAATTTTGAACGCAAAAACGATTTGTTGGTATCATTAAGACTCAGTGTAGAGCAATCTCGTAAATTTTTTGATAAAATTGTTTTTTACGGAGACCACGAGGCAATTTCACAAGTTTGTAGTGTGATTAAATTTGACGAAGTGCATGATGATATTGAAGAATTAAACACAAAGAAAATACCAAGTTACTTTTATTCACTTCCGAAAGTAATTGTTTGTGAAAAAATGAAAGAACCATTTGTTTTAATTGAAAACGATTTTTATTTATGGGACATTCCAACATCAAGTAACTTTTTTGAAGCACCATTGATCGTTGAAGATTTTCACGAAACTCCAATTGAGTTTTACGATGAAATTGATAGAATGCAGGAAAAAGAAATGGCAACTCGTCCACGGTGGTATCGTCTTGCTAAAAAAGGAAAATTTTCAATTCCAAGCAAAGGAATATACGGTGGAAACGATATAAAGTTTATCAACGAACACGCATTGGAAGTTATGCGATTGATAAACAACGAAACGAATCTTGAAATTTTTCAATCAGAGGAAAACGAAAAGTTATTTAAAAATACTCATTTAATATATGATCTTTGGTATTGTGGTGCTAAAATTGATAATAAAAAAATACCTGCGTTTTCAATACGTAATTCGGATATAAAATACACGCATTTATATGCAGAAAAGAAAAACGATCCCGAAGTTTCTATAAAGTTGTATGAACGTGTTCGTAAAGATTTACCTGAATTTCTGAAAAAAATTCAAAGTGACGATGGAATATACGATCCAATACAAGACTATGATTATTTTATTGAACCTACCAAGGGAATTGAAAATATAGATGATGGTAAAAAGAAACTTACATTCGTTATGGCATTAATGAATCGTAAGCACCAAATAGAACAAACACTACTAAAAAATCTAGAAGATAATTGGGAAGACCGAGATGAGGTTGAGTTCGTTTTAATGGACATAAGCAGTAAAGACGGATTTCGTGAATGGTTACAATCACAGGATATTAAAAAATACACAGAGTGTGGTTATTTGCGTTGCTATGAAACTGATATTATATCCGAGTGGCACGCTAGTATCGGAAAAAATACCGCAACTCACCAAGCACATGGCAGAATTGTTGTAACACTTGATTGTGATAATTTTACAGGATTTCGTGG
>Ga0222717_10003943_pt1 | contig 11024 bp, 10 predicted proteins | sample C33_18DmetaG_FD_165053 | JGI IMG/M metagenome (GOLD analysis project Ga0222717, IMG submission 165053) | Estuarine water microbial communities from San Francisco Bay, California, United States - C33_18D | ecosystem: Environmental > Aquatic > Marine > Unclassified | place: USA: California...
ATATCTATCTGCCATAGACCCCTTTCCTACAGTACGAGAGTATTCACCACATGAATTAAACAATAGTGAAACAGAAAAAATTAGTGTTAAAATCTTGATTTTTCGCATTTGGCAAAAGTAAGGTATTTATATGGATTACTAAAACGCTTTTTTCTTATATAAATCAGCTTCAATAGCTCTAATTTGTTTTGTAGAGAGCATCAAATTAAAAAAATAGATTTTAATTTTATTGAGCTTTTAAATAATCAAAAAACAACAACTTTGAATGATGCAATTAACTAAAAATAGTTGTTAGAAATTATCCGTTTGATATTAAATGTTTGTTAATTAAGTTCAGAGCCAGGTTCTGCTCCTATAAGACTTTTCACATCATTATCAAACAAATACAAACCTCCTTTATCATCTCCAATTAACTTTATTTTATCTAAAATATTTCTTGCAAGTGCTTCTTCTTCTATTTGCTCAGAAACATACCATTGAAGGAAATTGTGGGTTGCATAATCTTTTTCCTGAAGTGTTATGTCTACTAAATCATTAATAGATTTAGATACTTTAACTTCGTGCTGAAATAAACTTTCAAACATTTCTTTGAAGGATCCAAATTCAGCTGGAGGGGCATCTAATTGAGATACTTTTGCATGACCACCTCGCTCATTAATAAATTTCACGAGTTTTAACATATGCTCACGTTCTTCATCAGAGTGAGCGTACATAAAGGTTGCAACGCCCTCAAAACCTAAAGTTTCTGCCCAAGAAGCCATGGCTAAATATACCTGAGATGATGATGCTTCTACTGTAACTTGCTTGTTTAAAGCCTCTTCAATTATTTTTGATAACATATTTTTTAATCTAAATTAGTAACAAAATTAGTAATTTCTTTTTGAAGTTTCTCAGATGCTTTAACCAAAGGCAACCTAACTTCGTTAGATGTAATACCCAAGCATTGAAGAACTGCCTTTATTCCTGAAGGATTATTTTCTGAAAATATCATACTAATTATATCCATTAGTTTGTAATGTAATTTATATGCTTCTTTGTTTTTCCCTTGTAATCCTAGACGGATTAAAGTTGAGAATTCTTTAGGAAAAGCCTGACCTATGACAGATATAACGCCAGATGCACCTGCTAAAACAACATTAAGTGCTAAATCATCATCACCAGAAATAATTAAAAAATCTTTCGGTTTATTTTTTATTAATTCTAAATATTGCTGAACATTATTCCCTGCTTCTTTTACAGCTATAATATTATTAAAATCAGAGGCTAGACGTAATGTGGTTTGAGAGTCCATATTTTTTGAGGTTCGTCCTGGAACATTATACAAGATAATTGGTTTTGGACTAGCCAAAGCAATTGCTTTAAAATGTTGATAAAAACCCTCTTGAGTTGGCTTACTGTAATAAGGCGCCACAGATAAAACCGCATCTATATGAGTTAGATCTGAAGATAAAATTTCTGCTATAACAGCACTAGTGTTATTGCCCCCTAAACCAAGCACCAAAGGAACTCTGCCTTTATTAACAGAAACTATAACATCAACAATTCTTTGTCTCTCTTCTTTGGATACTGTTACACTCTCTCCTGTAGTTCCATTAATCACAAGATAATCTACTCCATTGGCTATATTGAACTCAACGAGTTTAGACAATGCAGTAAAATCAATAGATAAGTCTTTTTTAAAAGGGGTTACCAACGCAACACCTGTTCCTACAAATTTTTGCATAAACAAAATTTAATTTTAACAAAAATACGCTATTAATGATAGTAAATCTCAATTAAAATTGCTTAAAATCTAATTTTTACAGATTTAAATACTTTGTTGAATTTTAAACTATGAATGCTTATCAAGAATTGATAAATACTTTTTCATTTCATCAAAAAACAAATCTATTTGATGTAAATCACAAGAAATATCTAAATGAAAGAATCCAGTGTTCAGATTAGACAATCCAACTTTAAAAGAAGCAGCAGAGGAAGCTACTGCATATTCTAGAAAGATATTTTTTTTGGTGTACAAACAAATTAACAAATCAAATGGCTCCTCAAGAAAACTACTTAAGCTAGTGTCTAGAATGTCTCCTCTCCAATCAAAGTCTTTTTCGGAAAAATGCTTGTATGATTTTTGATCATCTTTAGAAAACTTCCTGAAACTATAAATTTTGGGATTTCTTAAGCTAAACTTTTGAATTAAAATTTCAGAAAAATCATATTTTTTTGAAAAATTATCACATGATATAATCCCAACTGTTTTAATTTTTTTTGTAGATTCATCAGCTGATGATTGGGATTTTAAAGATAGGGAATGAATCTTTTTTTGAATGTAGTAGTATTTTAATTTAGATCTTAGCATAAATTCAACGACACAAAAAACTATCTTGTACCCACAAATATAATTAAAAAACGAATCATGTCATTTATGAAAAAAATCTGGATTCTTTTCTTTTTCAGCTTCCTTCTTATAGCTTGTAAAAACAACTCACATGAAGTTTCAAAAATTAATGCTAAACAACTAAAGATTGGCAATGACATTAAACAAGACAGTTCAATCATTCAATTATTTACTCCTTACAAGAAAAAAATGACTAAAGAAATTACCAAATCTCTTTCTTTTTCTACTAAAATATTAGAGAGAACAGACGGGAATCTTCAAAGCACACTTGGTAATTTAGTTGCAGATTTATCTTATGAAAAAGCCAATGAACTTTTCAAAAATAAAACAGGAAAGACTGTAGATTTTTCAATGTCTAATTATGGAGGTATTAGAGCTGCTATTATGAAAGGTGATGTAACTGTTTCTAATGCTTTTGAACTCATGCCTTTTGATAATACAATAGTAGTGGTGGAACTCAATTATGATAAAATTAAAGCATTGTTTAATTATTTTGTAGCAAAAAAAACTGCACACCCATTGTCAAAAAATATTCAATTAACTATTGAAAATGATTCTTACAATGTACTTATAAACGGAAAAACCATTAAAAAACATAGAACTTACTTTGTTGCCACATCTAACTATTTACAAAAAGGGGGTGATGGAATGATTTTCTTCTCAGAACCTGAAAGTTTATTTGACAGTAACTTTTTAATTAGGGATGCAATAGTAGATTATTTCAAGAGCAAAGACACGTTAAGGGCTAATCTAGATAACAGAGTAATCGTAAATTAAAAATTAACGGGAAAGTATATTTAATTTATTTTAACAATGAAAAGAAGAAATTTCATCAAAAAAACCTCTGCAAGTTTAGCTTTAGCTAGTGTAGGTGGGTTAACTTTTAAGTCTTGTGAGACTAAACCTAAACACATTACTATACTTCACACCAATGACACTCATAGCCAAATAGAGCCTTTTGATCCAAATCATCACAAATTTGCAAATAAAGGAGGTGTCGCTAGAAGGGCTTCTTTAATTCAAAAAGTAAGGAATGAAAACCCTAATACTCTGCTATTAGATGCGGGTGATATTTTTCAAGGCACTCCCTATTTTAATTACTTTGGTGGAGAAATAGAATTTAAACTGATGAGTCTATTAAAATATGATGCTGCTACCATGGGAAACCACGATTTTGATAACTCTATCGAGGGTTTTCATCACCAACTACCCAATGCTAATTTTGATTTTGTTTGTGCTAACTATGATTTTAAAAATACCATTTTAAATACATTAGTGAAACCCTATAAAATTTTCTTTAAGGATGGTATTAAAATAGGTGTTTTTGGATTGGGAATAGAATTACAAAATTTAGTGAGTCCAGAATTATTTAAAGAAACCACCTACTTAGACCCAATAGAAATAACCAAAGATATAACTAGAGAGTTAAAAGAAAATGAAAACTGTGATTTGATTATATGCTTATCACATCTGGGATATCATTATAAAAATACCCAAAAAGTATCTGATTTAAAGTTGGCTGCCGCAACCAAGGATATTGATTTAATCATTGGAGGACATACACATACTTTTTTACCAAAACCTACCCTTGTCAAAAACGTAAACAATGAAACTGTAATTGTAAATCAAGTTGGTGCTTATGGAGTAAATTTGGGCCGTATAGATTTCTATTTTGACAATCAAAGTAATAAAGAGATCTCTAATAAAACCATTATTGTATAACTTACTTGAGCTGTAATTAAAGAAAAATGGAAGCTTACTTAATCATTTCAATAAAATCATGTTCACTAATTATAGTGACTCCAAGGTCTTCTGCTTTTGTTTTTTTACTGGGACCCATGTTATCCCCAGCAACAATGTAATCTGTTTTCTTTGAAATAGATGAACTAACCCTTCCTCCATTATCCTCTATGGATTTTTTAAGTTCATTTCTAGTCATTTTATAAAAAACTCCTGATACTACAAACACTTTACCTTGAAGCTTGTCAGTTAATCCAATAAGATCCTCCTCAGATATCTGCATTTGAACTCCATAAGATTTTAACCTATTAATTAATAATATGTTACTTAAATCATTAGAAAACTCTTGAATACTCTCTGCAATCCTATCACCAATTTCATCAACAGATATCAATGTTTCCATGTCAGCAGCCATCAAATTATCAATAGATTTAAAATGTTTGGCTAGTTTTTTTGCAACTGTTTCCCCAACAAATCTAATTCCTAGAGCAAATAGTACTTTTTCAAATGGAATTTCTTTTGATTTATTGATACCTTCAATCATATTCTTGGCAGATTTTTCTGCCATTCTCTCTAAAGGAATCACTTGTTCTGAAGTTAAATTATAGAGATCAGCATAATTTTCAATAAGACCTTCCTTTCGTAATAAATCAACTGTTTCACCTCCTAAACCATCTATATTCATTGCTTTCCGACTAATGAAATGCTGAATTCTTCCTGTAATTTGAGGAGCACAACCATACATATTTGGGCAATAATGCTTTGCATCACCCTCTGATCTAACCAACGCTGTTTGGCATTCTGGACAATGTGTTGCATAGATAGTTGATTGAGAATATTCTTCTCTTTTAGTAAAATCTACAGCAATAATTTTTGGAATAATTTCTCCTCCCTTTTCAACAAAAACAGTATCATTAATTCTTATATCTAGTTTGTTTATTTGATCAGCATTGTGAAGGGAAGCTCTTTTTACTGTTGTTCCTGCCAACTGAACAGGTTCCAAATTTGCAACTGGAGTTATTGCTCCAGTTCTACCAACTTGGTATGTTATTTCCTTAAGAACTGTTGAAACTTGAGCAGCTTTAAATTTGTAGGCAATAGCCCAGCGAGGAGATTTAGCAGTATATCCTAATTCTTCTTGTTGTTGTAAATTATTCACTTTAATAACAACACCATCTGTCTCATAGGGTAACTGATGACGTTTCACATCCCACTCATTAACAAAGCGAAACACCTCTTCTATGGAACTAGCTAGTATAATGGTTTTAGGAATCTTGAACCCTGCCTTTCTAGCTGCTAGAAGGCTATCATAATGAGTAGCATATTTTCGTTCATCAGTAACCACCTGATATAACAGGCAATCTAAAGGTCTTTTTGCTACCTCTGAACTATCTTGAAGTTTTAAACTTCCGCTAGCTGTATTTCTTGGATTCCTGTAAACCTCTTCACCATTCAACAAACGAACTTCATTCATTTTTTGAAACCCTTCTAAAGGTAAAATAATTTCACCTCGAATCTCAAAATTATCCATAAAAGACGAGGATACTTTAAGTGGTAAAGATCTAATCGTTCGAATATTTTGAGTTACTTCATCACCCTGAAAACCGTCACCACGTGTAACAGCTTTTATAAAATTACCGTTTTCATAACTAAGATTAATAGATGCTCCATCATATTTTAATTCACAAGTATATTCTATAGTCTCTGTTCCTAAATTTTTTTGAAGTCTTTTTTCCCAATCTAATAAGTCATCTTTAGAATATGAATTGTCTAAAGAGTACATTCTATTTTGATGAATAATAGTGTTGAAATTTTTTGTAATAGTACCTCCTACTCTTTGTGAAGGTGAGTTGGCATCATAAAATTCTGGATGAGTATTTTCAAGTGTTTCTAGTTCTTTCAATTTTACATCAAATTCATAGTCGGATATGGTAGCGTTATCCTCAACATAATAGTTGTGATTGTGAAGATTAAGTTCTTCTCGTAAGGAATTAATTTGCTGCTGTACAGAGATCATTTTTACTAAAAAATTTAACAGGTTAAAAATAATCAAAAGAAAACCCGAAACAAAGATGTTTCGGGTTAAAAAAGTTATGAAGTTATCAACTATTAATAATAGGTATACCTTCTTACTTTGGCAATATATTTTGCCAAACGAATTACTTGATGACTATATCCATATTCATTATCATACCAGACATAAATAACAATTGAATCTCCATGTGTTATCGTAGCTTTACTGTCAAAAATTGACGGTGCAGTAGATCCAACTATATCAGATGATACGAGCTCAGCATCTAAAGAATATTGAATTTGTTCAACTAATTCTCCCTCTAGGGCGTTTAATTTCATTATGGAATTAACAGCTTCGGTAGTTATTTCAGCACCAAGCTTAAGATGTAATATTGCTAATGAACCATTTGGTACAGGAACTCTAATAGCATTTGAAGTTAACTTCCCTTTTAGTGATGGTAGTGCTTTAGAAACAGCCTTCCCTGCACCAGTTTCAGTGATCACCATATTTAATGCTGCCGCTCTACCTCTTCGATTTTTATTATGCATATTATCTACCAGATTCTGATCATTGGTATAGGCATGAATAGTTTCTAGATGTCCTTTTATAATACCATAGTTGTCATCTAAGACTTTAAGAACTGGAGTAATTGCATTTGTTGTACATGAAGCTGCTGAAAAAATATCTTGGGTATCTGGGTGATATTTTTTGTGATTAACTCCGTGAACAATATTTGGAATTCCTTTTCCAGGGGCTGTTAATAGAACTTTAGATGCTCCTTTGGCTTTTAAATGTCTATTTAATGCCTCTTTGTCTCTAAAAGCCCCGGTATTGTCTATAACTAATGCATCTTGAATACCATATTTTGTATAATCTATCTCTTCTGGAGATTTAGCTGATATCATGGTAACGGTAGTTCCATTGATGATTAATGCATTATTTTCAACATCTGTCTGTACAGTTCCTAAAAAATCTCCATGAACAGAATCTATACTTAGCAAAGAAGCTCTTTTATCTAATACATTTTTGGTAATTTCTCCCCTTGTAACCACTGCTCTTAGTCTCAGTTGAGAACCTTTACCCATTTTTGACATTAACTCTCTAGCTAAAAGACGACCTATTCTTCCAAACCCATACAAAACAACATCCTTGGGTTGAATATCATTTGCTTCTGTAGCATCTTTCAATTGTCTTTTAACAAATGTGACCTTATCTTCACTTCCATTAACGTCTAAGTAGCACTCATAAGCTAATTTCCCTATATCTAGCTTGGACGAGGGTAATTCAATCTGTTGAATAGCTTTGGCAATATCTAATGCATCATACACTGAAATTGGTTTTCCAACAAATTCTTTAGCATAATTAATTAGATTTAAAATCTCACTAGCTCTTTTATCTACTAGTGTATTTCTAAACAAGACAAGTTCTATAGATTTATCATACCATAAATCATTGATTATATTTATGAATTCAGTAGTAGCTCTCCGAATTTTTGCCTGTGAAATAACTTCGTTTTCGTAATCTTTGGCTTTTAACATATTTATTTTTGTGCAAAAGTATTTCTTTTTTTTACAAAACGAAATCGATTTCGTAATTTATTTTAAAAAATAAAAAAAGCCTAAATACCCATGATTTTAGTCATGAGAATCTAAGCTTTAAAAAAACAAAATAATCGGTAATTAAATTTTTAATTTTTTAGAAAAAATAAATACTTGTTTCGTTGTCTAAATCAATCATTTCTACTTTTAAACGGTACCCATTTCTAGAGAGGCCATCTAATAATTTAATTGCATCTGAGGCAGTTTCTACTTCCTTTCCATTGATTTTAGTAATAATATACCCTTTTATGCTAGAGGGACTGTCTTCTGAAAGACCATCTCTAATTATTTTTGCTCCTTTTGAATCATCTATCAACTCAATTCCATAAGTCCTTGAAATATATCGTTCTATTCTTTTAATTAAATTAATATTTTTTGTAAAAATCTCTCCATCTCTGTCAATAGTTAATTTAACAGAATCTCCTGGTCTCTTTGCTGAAAGCTGACCCGTTAATTCAGAAAATTTAGAAATTTTAATATCATTTATTTTTACTATGATATCTCCCTTTAAAAGTCCAGCTTTTTCTGCATTACTCCCTTCAGAAAAATCTCCAATCCTAACTCCCTGTAGATCATCCTCTCGTAGATCAGGTAAAAAACCAATAATAGCCTCTTGTACTTTACCAAACTCAAGGATATCGTCAATTATTTTTTTTGCAATATTGGAGGGCACTGCAAATGAGTATCCAATGTAGGAACCCGTTTTAGTTGAAATGGCTGTATTGATACCTACTAGTTCTCCTCTAGAATTTACGAGAGCTCCACCACTATTACCGGGGTTAACAGCTGCATCTGTTTGAATAAACGAGTCTGTTGAATAGTTACCTTGTAAATCTCTTCCTTTTGCACTAACAATTCCTGCGGTTACGGTAGAAGTTAAGTTATATGGATTCCCTACTGCCAACACCCATTCACCAATATTTAGGTTGTCTGAATCGGAAAAGGGGATGTATGGTAAAATGTCTCCTGCATCTATTTTTAGTAAAGCTATGTCATTTTTTTTATCTGTTCCAATGAGAGTAGCTTTGTGTTTTTTTCGATTATTTAATGTAATTTCTAAATCTGTTGCACCATCAATAACATGATTATTGGTTACTATATATCCGTCGGAAGAGATAATTACACCACTTCCTGTGCCAATTTGTTGTTGTCTTTTTGTACCATTAAACAAATCTGCAATAGAATTTATTCCAGATGAAATAGCCGTATTTTTTACATGCACTACTGCATGAATAGATTTTTCTGCTGCTTCAGTGAAATTTGTTGGAGCATATGTTGCCGTGTTTAATTCAAATGCTGAAGTAGTGTAATTTGTTTGAAATGTTTGAATAGGAGATTCCTTTGTCTCAGTGATTAAATGACCATTATCAAAAAAAGAAATGTATCCATATAATGATACGACGCCTCCTAGAATAGCTATTGTTAAAAAACTAAGAATTTTTTTCATTTTTATTATTAATTTATGTTCCAATCAAAAATAATATTTTTTTCATTTTATTTACTAAACTTAACAATTCTTAACTGATTTTAACCCTCTTTTAACAAACACAGGTTTAGGAGCTTTTGTGTATATTTGGAGCTATGACAATGACCTTTCATAAATATCAAGGAACCGGAAATGATTTCATTATAATAGATAACAGAAATTATATTTTTCCGAAGAAAAATAGTTCTTTAATTGCATCATTATGTGATCGTCATTTTGGTATAGGTGCAGACGGTTTGATCCTGTTAGAAGATCATAAAACTGTTGATTTTAGTATGATATATTTTAATGCAGATGGCCATGAAAGCACCATGTGTGGCAATGGAGGTAGATGTATTGTTGCATTTGCAAAAGAGCTGAAATTATTTAAAAAAACTACCACATTTTATGCAATAGATGGAATTCATTCAGCAGAAATAAATTCTGATAAGGTTTCTCTTAAAATGATAAATGTTCATGATATTTTAGTGTCAAAAGAATTTATTTTCACTAATACTGGATCACCTCATCATATTGAAATGGTTGAAAATTTAGACGATATATCTGTAATTGAAAAAGCAAGGACTATCATCGATTCTTTATACAGTTCCGAGGGGTGTAATATAAATTTTGTAGAACAACTAGATCACCAAACATTTAAAGTAAGAACTTATGAACGCGGAGTTGAAGACGAAACATTGGCATGTGGTACTGGGGCAACAGCTGTAGCAATTGCAATGTACAAAATAGGAAAATCTGACAGTAACCATATTAAATTGGATGTTCTTGGTGGATATTTGGAAGTGCAATTTATTGCTAAAGATGAAAGTTATACTGATATTTTTTTATCAGGACCTGCACAATTAGTTTTTAAAGGAACTTTAAATTTATGATCACTTTACAAGGAAAGAAAGTTAAATTAAGAGCATTAGAACCTGAGGATTTAGATTTTCTGTTTGAAATAGAAAACAATACTAAGTTTTGGGAGGTTAGCAGTACTCAACTACCTTTTTCTAGATACATGTTAAAAAAATATTTAGAAAATGCTCACCAAGATATTTATGAAGCTAAGCAAGTACGAATGGTTATTGAGGAAATCTCTAAGAATAAAACTGTTGGCTTAATTGACTTATTTGATTTTAATCCACAACACAAGAGAGCTGGCATCGGTATTGTAATTAGTGAACCCTATCAAAAAGAGGGTTTTGCCTCAGATGCATTGTCTTTATTAATTAAGTACTGCTTTGAAGCGTTAGATTTACATCTACTTTTTGCAAACATAACTCAAGACAACAAAAAAAGTATCACATTATTTACAAGTAATGGTTTTAAAAAATGTGGTGAGAAAAAAGAGTGGCTATTTATTAATGGAGAATATAAAAATGAACTAACATTTCAACTAATTCATGAATAAGAGATTAATTTTAATTGTAGTTACTCTTTCACTTGTTTTAAGTGGAATGGTTGGTTATCATTACTATCAACATATATTTGGAAGCCTAGTCAACAAAACTGGAGCTATTTATATTCGATCAACAGATAATATTAATGATGTTAAGAAAGCTTTGGACGACTTTATTGGTGATGAAAATACTTTTTTTTGGCTAGCTAATAGGAAAAGTTATAAAAATCCAAAAGCTGGAAAATACATCCTCACAAAAGGGATGTCTCTTAATGATGTTATTAACCTTATAAGAAGTGGTAACCAAACACCAGTAAAAGTATCATTTAACAATCAAGATTCTTTAGAGAAGTTTTCAGGAAGAATAGCTATGCAATTAGAATTAGATTCTATCTCAATCTTAAAAGCATTTAGAG
>Ga0222717_10003944_pt1 | contig 11020 bp, 6 predicted proteins | sample C33_18DmetaG_FD_165053 | JGI IMG/M metagenome (GOLD analysis project Ga0222717, IMG submission 165053) | Estuarine water microbial communities from San Francisco Bay, California, United States - C33_18D | ecosystem: Environmental > Aquatic > Marine > Unclassified | place: USA: California...
TTGTTGCATTACCTTCAGCAGAGTATATAGCGTCTTTATCTATTAACGCTCTACTCACTTTATTCTCTTGAAATATAATTAGGTTTGTATCTTCAGCATAAAGTTTTTGTATTGAACCATTAGCTGGATCAACACTTTTAGTAATATCTTCGCCTACCGAAAAAACATTAGTATCATTAACACCAGTTCTTGAATTAAATACTCCAGAATATATTAAAGAATTAATTCTTGTAGCGGCATTAGGCTCTTCTTCTACAAGATATGCTTTTACGCCATAACCTGCGGTAGTATTGTTATAACCACCTCGTATTCTAGCTTCTTCAATTGACCAGTTTTTATCACTAGCTGGATCTGCGGGAGTTGGAGATGAACCAATTGGGTACTGAGTACCATTACATCCATTCCAAACAGGAACACCTGTGTTATTAACCGTCTTTCTTAAAACGAAGCTGTTAAAATACTTTACCTCTATTATTGCAGACATATATTATTATTACTTATTTATAGTGTAAATTACTTATTGGTTTTTTCTATTAGGCTGAGCACTTTGCTTAATTTTCATGCCATTTGAATCAAATTGTGCAGTCCATCTTCTGTCTTGATCAGTGTAGTTAGAATTAGCGGCTTGCCCTATTCCATTTGTGTGAGAATTAAAGTTTCCATACTTGCTATTTATAGATCCATCTGTAGCGGCACAATAAGAATGAAATCCTCCGTCAGTTTGGTTTAATCCATTTGATGTAGTTAATGGTATTGTTAAATTAGGATCCTTATATAATTGAGTTATATATTTAAAATGCCATTCTCTAGCGTAAACTTCTGTAGCAATTGGTTGTGTGCTTTGTGCAGAACTTCTATTGTCTTTACCAGTTGAAATCCAATAAGAAAAAGAAGATGCTGTACCATAAGCGGAAGGATAATAGAAATCGCCAAAAGTTATTTGCGTTTGGAAATTTCCAGAAAACATTTCTGTACTGTGATATATACTTCCACTTGGTGGGCATATTCCTTGATTAAGAAATGTTCCGGTCACTGTTATTGGTATCTCTTGACCTCCACTACTAGCTATACCATAAGGGAAGCCTACTATTAATCTATAATCACCAAATTTATCTGGTGTTGATTCATAACCTTGATCTTTCCCTATAGCAAAAGTTCTATTTGATTTAGCCGATAAGCTAGATGAGTTCTGACTTGATTTTGCTTCTACAAATACATTAGCTACATCTGTTGAAAATAAACTATTGCTACTACCTTCAGGAGTTCCTTGAAGATTAAGCGAACTTGCAGAATCTTTGTTTATTAAAATACCTTTATTACTAATTGAGTCGGGATTTCCAGGGGCAACAGCAGGATATTCACTTTCTTGTTGTCCTCCAAAACTTATAGGTGTCCCTTCAACATCAACGGCTTGTACCCAGTTATCATTTCCAGCTAAACTATCAGCAGCAGAACGATATTGTAAATACACAGGCCATTTTAAATTTAAAGTGTCACTGCTATTTGATGAATTAAAAGAATATTGATTTAAAATAAAATCAACACTTATAAAACCAGTACCAGCAGACAAATCACAATCTTCTTGATCACAATCTACTTTAGCTTTAGAATTAAAATTACTATTTTTCATTTCACCTTGGCTAAATCCACCAATGCTTGTACAATTAGATGGACCCGTAAATCTTTTTTGCTTATAGCCTTCAACTAAATCAGTATCTAATTCTAAATCAAGCTCTCCTTGATTCCTACTAATTGGCTCATTAGCGGATGCATTTATTTTATTAGCTACAAAATAAAGACCGTAAGCGTGGTTTTGAACACCTATAAAAGAAGGAGTATAAGGAAAAATACTATTATTAAATCCACAGTTAGCTGGTTCTTCACCAAAAACAATGCCCGTGTCACAAGTGGTAGATAGTCCACCCGCATCAGATAGTTTTACAACAGCTTGAACTCTTCCTGTAGCTTCACCCGTGGATTCGGTCATAACTCCTGTGCTTGGATTAATAGATAGAGTGCTTAATGATGGAGTGGTAGAAACAAGTTCCCACGTTAAGTTTTCAGCTTGTTTATTGCCAGCCGCTATAGATCCATTTTCACCCACAAAGGTTGCGACATCTGTTGCACCTTGCTGTACAGTAATTGATGTTTCGCAGTTGGTTATTGTAGGTGCTGCATTTGCTAACGACCCAGTTGCGGTAATTGTAGAAGAAATACCTCCGCCAATTACGCCTAAAGTAAACGTATATGATTCTTTAATAGAACCATTAACACCATAATAAAAATTATTTGTTGTTTTTAAATACCATCTATTAGGAGTGCCTGGCACCTCTACTAATTCCCAACCAGTTCTAGGCGTTCCAGTTCCATCCACAACACTATTCAATGTTACTATAGATGAATTTATAGGTTGATTTGTAATATCTAATGGAGCAAATTCCCCTGTAACTGCTGTGCCTATAGGATCTGCTTCAGATTGAGAAAAGTTCCATCCATCTATCCCTGTTGCTTGATCTGTTCCAGACGCAATTGCCTCGTTTAAATCAGATATTAATCCAGTGGTTGAAGTTTCCCAAAATATATCTAATCTTGATTCTTCAGGATCTGTTTCATAAATACCCAACAGTATATTATATGTTCCACTACTTAATGGTTGAGAACCAATAGTTTCACCTGCTTGCGTTATTCTGCCTAATAATGGGTTAGATTCTGTTTGATAAATATCATCAAGAGTTGCTGGGGGAACTAATGCAAATAAATCATCTTGCTCTGCTATAGTTGAAACAGTATGGGATTCCCGTCCAGGGTAATATTGTTTATTAAATAATGGATTAGCCGTACTGCCATCAGGAGTTACTCTACCAAATAACTGTACACTACTTCTATATTGTTTTTGATTCGGCCCTACCTCACTTAAATCTCTTGGAACTTTATTTATATTGTCGTTTAGTAAAGTTATATGTGCTGTTTTACCAACTTCAGGTGATGAAGCTTGATCTACAGAATTAGGATAACCATCAATAATTCCTGGCAAATAAACATTGTAATAATCTTGCTCTGTTTGTTTTACAACAATCTTGTAAGAATACCATCCTAATGGATTATAATCAGCAGAAGAATCATCTCCATTATATAAGCCAGGCCATCCAGTTTGTAAATCTGGAGGGTTATTAGGTATTATACTATTAAATAAAACTTTTAAAGCATCGCCAGGCCAAGTGGCCGGCGCATTATCAGTTGAATCTTTATATGGATGATAATAAGTTGATCCCCCAAAAGACCCAGAAGTGCCCCCAATATCACCATCATTTACTATAGATAATATTGTTGACGAAGATCTACCATATTTGTCAGATAAAATTACACCAACTTGATAGTTTCTATTTTGTTTTAAAGTATGCATTGGATATTCAACAATGCTTGTTGTGTCTGTTGAAAGATTTCCGCTAGTAACATTGAACATAGATTTATTAAATGCACCTACGTTGTAATCTAAATATTCAGGTGGAGTATGCTTATCTTGAAAATTACTATATACAACCCTATTGCTTATTATTTCTTGGCCAAAGGCTCTCACAGGAATTTTGTCATAAACTCTTACTATAGCAGAGCTTGGTAATGTTCTAAAAGGTTTTCTTGCTTGATAATCATATTCAAAAACAGAAGTGGTAGTTTGGTTTATTTCATCTTGTGTAATAACATCTACTACTTGAACAGCAATTTGATCTGATTCTTTATAAAGAATTTCAATTTCTGTTATTTTAAATTCACTAAAAGTATCATCTCCTGTTGTAGGTAAAGGTATTTGAAGTAATATATTGTTAACTTTATTTTCCATAAATTCAACAATAGTACTTCTATACGCAGCATCTTCAGCCTCCGTGTTGCCATCAAGTATAGTAGGCTCTAGAAAATATCCGTCTTCTTTAGGTATAAATGCAGGTTGCGTAAATGGAGCTATTATAGAACTTTCTCCATCATCAAATATATAACGATAGCTAAACCTAACAAATTTGTCTTGCAAAAAATCTGGGTCACCAGCGTACTGAGCGTCATAGTTTGGATTAGCCGTAGTATTATCGGGTAAATTTTCGCTAGTGCGATCCAGCATTGTTGTTTCCCATACTGAATTAACTTCTTTATATAACTCAATAGGTTCATATGGATTAAGTTTAGCAACAGATATTTGATCCTCTGTCGTATAATAATTAGGCGACTGTGTTGCTGAAGTAATATTTATTTTTCTTGGTTGATTTCTATTATCAGTCCAAAATAATAAATTTTCTAATAAATTAACCCCGTATATTTTGTTGGTAGTTGAAAAGTTTAAAAAACTTCCTTCTACAAGCTTAACAGTGTCTCCGGTTAGTACATTGTATGAATATATAAAGTTAGCTGCAGACGAGTTGTAAGAAGGTTTAAAACTAGGATTAGGATCAGTGTGGTTAGTTAAATATACATATATAGTATTATTTGTAGCATCTGTAAATTGTCCAATTGTAACTATATCATTTACACCAGTTATGGTTCTAAAGTCTACTACTTTTTTATTACCTAAAACATTCTGCAAAGCGCCGACATCAGCCCCCTCCGATTTACTAACTTGTATATTAATTCCTTCGCGATATTCCCCAGATGGTATTAGTCTATCATCTAGGTCCTGATTCATTTTGGACTTAATAAAAGCATTTTTAACTTCTGCCATTTATTCTTAGTGTTTAATCCATTTAGATTTACCTCTCATTACTTGAGTTATTTCTTCAAGTTTTATGTTTGATAATCTTATTTTAGTATTTCTAATTTTTGCGCTTTTATCTCTTTTTAGACGATTAATTATGTACTCTGGTACATTCATACGTCCGTGCATAATTGCGTGCAATACATAAGCATATATGGCATCCTCGGCTAGCTTCGGTATACGCATATCAGAAGTATAAGCTAATCCATCAGAAATGTATTCTATTATAACTACAGCGTTAACTAAATCGCTGGAAAAAGAAAATTTACCTTCTCGTTCATTTATTGTAAACCAACCGTTAATTTGTGATGTTTCAGGACTGTTACCAAATCTTTGTCCATAAAATCCGCCAGCTCCCCATGCACTCCACCAGTCAATATCTAATCCTGCATTAATATCTGCAGCGTTAATACCGCCATTGATTAATTTTTTATCTGCTCCTTTCCATCTTTCTTCAGTAGCATATTGACTAGCTAATAAATTGTCCTCATAATTATCCTGTAACGGCAAGCCGTCATCGTCTTGTGGTAATAAAGAATATGGATTTGATGTTAAAGTTGTAGGATATATAACATGCTTAACACCTAAAGAATCCACCCATGAGCATTTAACATAATTAACGTAATCTTGTGGTATTGGCACAGATAAACTAGCAGGTATTTGTACTTCTTGTGATTTAATACTTTTTAAAGTATCGTAGCTAAGTTCTTGTAGCCCACGCTTTACGTGAAATATTACGTCAGTTCTTTTTACACTTTGTATTAACTTGCCTGTACCTACATAAGCAACCATGAAGTTATTTATAACATCATTAATACTTAAGTAAGAATAATTATTATAATTTTCTTGTACAGTCGTCCCAAAAGCATCTTCATTCCCGTAGTTGCCACCAGTTTCAGATTTTAACTGTACAACAACAAAGCTGTCTGTTAAAGGAGCACTTGCTAGTGTTATAGTATTTTTAGTTACTGTATATTCTGCCACGTACTCATAGAAACTACCAGGTAAACCTGATTGACTAGCATAAAGCACAAAGTTATTTAATGTATAAGCATTAACAGTAGGGCTATAGCTTCCAAATTTTAAATCAGTATCAAATGTACAAACAAAGCTAGTTTGATCTTCAGCAACTAAAAAGCCCTGAGCTCCACTGTAATATTGTCTATTTGTTTCGGTTATTAAACCGCCATCAGGTTTCGCCATAGCTTATTAACTTTTTTTATTTATTTCCTCAGCTTGCACTTGCTGTGCAGCAATTTGTACAATTTGCGGGTCTCTTATTACAATACCAGCATATATTAATATTTTTAATATCAACTCTGTTTGTTCAGATTCATGTAATTCAAATTGAACTGATCCGTTGGGTTGATTTGTAGCATCGTATTCATTTTTATTATATATGTATTGCCCTAAATTTCCGGTTGTAAAACCCCAAACAACATCATTAGGTTTTCTAATATAGTCAACTTGTATATTACTTATTATAGTTTTTGGCTTAACAAATAGCTTTTGATTCTCGTATAAATATACGGGCCAGTCTGTTGTGGGTTTTGTTATAGGTGATCTATCGATATAAGTAAATTCACCTCTTTGAAGTCTTTGTAGTTCAACTTCATTATCATATGTTACAGTACCAAGTCTATAAAAAGATACAGCTGCTCCATATGCATCATCCGTTGGTAGTGTAAAATAAGTATTGGTAGGTGTAGTATCATCATATACTGCATCACCAAATGTTTTAAATATAGATATTTTTTCATCTAAGTTAGCAACTCTATCCGCATAGTCTGTATCTGTTTGCTGAACACGCAATTGTTGATTCAAGTCTTCAAAATATTTTTCAAATATTTCAAGTTGAACTTGTGTGCCTATCTTATTAAATTCAGCAGGAGTCATATATCCTCTCTGTTCTTTATTAAGTACCAGCAACACTGTTTGATATACAGTATTTACGTTTATTGCCATTTTGTATTTTTTATTATTTATAGCAAATAAGCCACCATAAAAGCGGCTTACCTACTATAAAATATATTACATGTTATTTTAGTTTTTTCTCTATTGATCTAAAAACTTCAGTGCCTTCATCTGTTTTAAAGAAAGCTGCCATAGCTGAGTATGGGTTTTCATCAAACGGAACAGTCATTAGTTTGCGATCATTTGCTCCCCACATAAATGTTCTTTGATCTTGAGATATTTTTATAATGCCCTCTTCAGTAGCTCTAATTGCTGTATTTCGAAGTTGAACATTATCATCACTAGCTAAATCCATAAATAAATCAGGATTACGCTTTGCAAACAACAATAAGTCTCTTTTTATTTCTTTTGAACTCATTGTAGAAACAGTAGAACCGATTTCAACCCTTAAAATAGCTTCTGCTTGGTCGATTTCCATGTTCTTAGCTGCATTTAATGCATCAATTTGCATTTCTAAATCACTTAATTCATCTTTAGCTACTTCAACAGCATCAAACTCATTAAATTTTTTCCCTTTTTTAGGGTGATATAGCGATAGTAATTTTTGTAGGTTTTGTTTTTCTTTAGGAACAAATAAAGTACCGTTTTGAAAAATGATATGACCTAATGTAGCTTCGCCTTTTTGTTCATCAACAAATACAGAATTTTGATTTGTTGCATATCTTATTTCTTTTTGTTCTCCTTTTGATTCATCAAACCACAATAAAGGGAATCGGCTAGTATGCTTACCCGCTAATGTGTATGTTAATGGATTGTGTGAACCAGTTAAATAATAACTTCTATCTTTAATTTCCCATTCGGGTTTAGTTAAAGCTTTTTTAGTTTTTGGTTCTATTACTGTTGTACTAACACTAATATTTTCTTCTTGTTGTGGAACGTCATTGACGTTATCCGTAATTTTCTTTTTTGCCATGATATAATATAATTAAATAATTTATGAAAGTAAAAATTACCCCCGAAGTTACATCGAGGGTAATAATTACAGATTGTTATTATGCAGATGCAGTAAACAATACAAAGTTGTTAGCTGCTTGTGCTACTAAACATCTTTCAGAAAGGAAGTGTACTTCCATTGCGTCTAGATCAGAAGTATAAGCTCCACCAACAGAACCAGTTAACCAAGATTTCATTCTACGGTCGTCAGCTTGAGAAGCTCTATAACGTACGTGTAAGAATGGTCTACGGATATTAGTTCCTAAGATTTGATCGTATACAGTTGAAGTTCCAGCTGGTACAAGAATACCATCAATTCCAGATCCTACTTCTCCAGCACCATTTGTAGCACCACGAGTAGAAGCGTCATTTAAGTATTTCCAGTCAGTCTTATAGAAATCATAAGATCCTCTACGGAAACCAGTGAATCCAAGATTCAATGCCATCTCCTCAGAGTTTTCAAATAATCCATAAGCAGTTCCACCATTTGCTCCAGCAGAAAGATCAGCTAGCATATCGTCAAAACCTAAAGAAGTAGCACGATTTAAGAAAAGCATGTTTTCCTCAATAGCTCCTTGAGTGTCTAAGTTTTTAAGGATATTGTCAAAACTTCCAAGACCACCAACTGGGTCAAAGTTATTCATTACATTACCTCTAGCTTGTACAGCTGCAAAAAGACCTTCAGTTCCTTTGATACCTTCAGCTCCTAATGTAGAACCTCCAGAAACTAATTCACCTTCAACTACAGACATTTCAAGATAGTCTTCAAAACGTAAACGAGTTTCAGATTCAGCTTTCAAATACCATAAGAATCCAGATGCTCCAGCTTCAGTAGCTACTTCAACCCATCCGATTTGAGCAGTATCAGATCCAGAGATAGAATACTTTTCTTTAATGATAATAGGTGAATTACTGTACTGAGTGAATGAAGGAGTTACGCTTTTAATATCGCCATCTCTAGTTCCTTTTTTGTATTCAGAACCGTAAACGAAGATTTTAAGAGCTCCTGCTGCTGTAGAAAGTGCAGATAAATCAGCTGCTGTATAAGGCTTAACTGTAATAGTAGCCAAAATTGCTGTTGTATCAACGCTATCAGTAACAAATACTTTTACGTCTGCTCCAGTTGCAGGATCAATAACTACTAGCGTTTGGTTTTTAGAAATAACGTTTTGTACAAGACCAGCTCCTGCTGTTGCATTTAGTGCAAAAGTTAATTCATTAGTTCCATTACTAGTTACATCGTTATATGCAATGTGTAATCTATTTTGTTCTGACCATACTACTTGATCAGAAGTCATTGGCATTTCAGCACCTACCATACGTAAGAATCCAGAAAGCGTACGGTTTCCGTAACGCTCTACTTCAGCTTCGTAAATTTCAGGTAAATACTGTTGTGCGAAATCATTTGTTCCATTTGTAAAATCCAAATAGTTGCTCTCAAGAAGTTGTTGCTTCTGTGAGGGTTTAATTGACCCGTATTCGGGTGCTACAGCTACTGTTGCCATAATTTTAATTTTTAATTGTTAAATTTTTTTGTTTTTACTTTTAGTTTTGAAGAATCAGCACCGCTTATAGCTCTAACCTTTAAACCTTGTATGTAAACATCACCTGGTGATTGTCTAGGAGTAGCATCAATGTTTTTGGAGCTATTTACAACTTCTCTAACAGCATCTGCTTTTCCTTGCTCATAAAAATGGTTTGCAATTTTATCTGCATTTTCGGCGGCATACATAGCTTTATGATAACCCTTAGTGTCAACAACATCTCCTTTATCATTCAAGAACTTCTTGATTAAGTTGTTTATATTTGACTGGTTTTCAGCAACTTGATTAGTATTTTGAATATTATATCTAAATTTCTTTTCTCCAACTTCGAAATCAAAACCTTTGAAATCATTGTTAAAAAGCTCTTTAGTATTATTCTTAAAACTTTCATGTTGTTGTTGAGCTATGCTCTGCTCTTCATTATATCGATTAAAAAACTCCGTAGCTTTTTGTTGCTCTTGGGTAGTACCAGGTCTCAACTTGATTTCCTCGTAATATTTACCTTTAAGATCTTCTAAATGCTCCTTAGCTTTTGCAACCTCTTCTTTAAAAGCGAGTTTTTTCTTTTTGATGTCTCGCTCATCATCAATATCTTCATCCCAACTAAAAGCATCTTCTATTAAAAAAGAAACTTCATCATTATCTAAATGAGGCCGGGTTTGTTTATAGTATTCTTTTAATAATGTATTATTATCTACATTTGAATAATCCGCATTAAGCCGAACGTAATCTTCCACATTGCCACCGGTTTCTTCCATAAAAGAAACAAGCTTTTCAATGTTTTCAGGTAATTGTTTTCCAGTAGCTTCTTTGTTTTCAACCGCTTCATTAACCTCCTCAGTTAATTTAGCTGTTTCTTCAACAACTTCTTCTTCTGTAATTTCTTGAATTACCGTTACTTCTTCTTCTTCTTCTTTATCAACCTCTTCGGTAATAACTGCTGGTTCTTCGTTTCCTTCGACCACTTCTTGCAATCCCACTTCGGGTTGTTCTGCGCGTAACACGCTTTCATCTGTGCTTTGCTCTTGAATGGCATCTTCTTCTTTTTTAGGGGTTAAGTCTACTTTAATAATATCAGCTTCTTTCGCTAATTTTTTTACTGAAGACTTTTTCTTTTGTAATTTAAAGTCCCCTTCTTGTTTTACTTGTTCTGACATAATATGATAATATAAAATTGGTTAGTGAATGTTACCTAGGATTAAATTGTTCTAGGCCAAATCCGCTAAGATTGTCGTTTCCTGCGGATTCAAAGTTCTTAGGTAATAAATCATTTTGTCTTTGATCTATTAATTCAGATTGCTGAGTACCTTGTATTCGTACTCTTTTGTCTTTTCTATCTTCAATCTGACTTTCTTTTTGTGTGTCAGCCTGAGCTTTTACTTGAGCTAATTGCATTTGATAATTAAATTCTTCTGCCATTAATTCACGTTTAATTTGAGCTTCAGTTTGTAATCTTTGAATTTCAAATTGTGATTTAGCTTGCTCAATATTTACTTTTTCTTGAGTTAAAGCTTGTTGCTTTTGTACTTCCGATAAAGCAGCAGCTTCTGAGGCTTGAGCGTTTGCTTGAGCTTGTGCTTGAATATTAGCAATTTGCTGTGCCTCGGCTGCTTCTTGTTTTTTACGTCTTTTAAATTTAAGTAGCTGGTTGGCTAATTTTAAATTTTTAATTTGTCTAATATCTATAGCATCCTCAAGATCAATACCTCCAGATTGTAAAGCTACTTGTATATTTTGTTCAAGCTGTGCTTTCTCTTCGTCTTCTGGCTCTAGCTCTAAATATATACCAAAATCATGCAAGTTAAGATTCGACATCTCTTCTAATGTGTTG
>Ga0222717_10003951_pt1 | contig 11009 bp, 8 predicted proteins | sample C33_18DmetaG_FD_165053 | JGI IMG/M metagenome (GOLD analysis project Ga0222717, IMG submission 165053) | Estuarine water microbial communities from San Francisco Bay, California, United States - C33_18D | ecosystem: Environmental > Aquatic > Marine > Unclassified | place: USA: California...
ATCTGCCGGTGAAAATGAACCTCGTCAATGCCGGTGACGGCAAGTTGGTGCCAGGAAAAACACTGTGGTTCAACCTGACGAAACATCGGATTGTGGCTAATTTGGGGAAAAGTAAAATGATGGTCGAACCAAAAGGCTGGACCATCACAGATGGCCCGCTTCCCCAGAGCGGATATTACCGGGCGGAATTTGGCTATCAACCCGAGGCTAAAGGCAAAGCCCAGAGGATTACCGAACAACAATGGTGGCATGATGCCAACAGCAGGCACCTTGGATTTGTCGTGCCTTCAGGCGGTAGGCTACCGAAGATATTCTTCTTCCGAGATTTCCGGTGAATGGAGATGGATGTCTACAGCATCCAGGATGGTAATGCAGTTGACCTGATTCAGCGATCATGAGTAATCCCAACCATCACGAGCTTTGCGGGTGGTCAGAGCGTTGGCATCCGAGGCGTTGAGGAACTTTTCTTTGGTTGGATCCCACGTGAGTTTCTTGCGCAGCTTGTAGCCGATGTTGGCAAGGTGACAGACGCTTGCGGTGCGATGGCCAATTTCTGCCGTGCAGATTGGCTGCTTTCGGGATCGAACGCAGTCGAGCCAGTTGCGCAAGTGGTTATTGGATGGATGCGCACGGCGATCATTCTCTCCCAGCGGTGTAGTTAAAATTTCTTTTTTATCGCTCTTGAGCATACCTCGACCTACTCGAATCGTACCTTCGGTTCCCTCGAATGTGCAGTCGTCAGGCCCACCATGGAACATCTCAATGCCGCTCGCGTAGGTAAACTTCAGACCGGTTTTGCCAGTAGCAGGGGGCTCGACGGATACCGGACCACTGTGGTCCATTTCCATCGCCCATTGGGCGATATCGAAATGGTGTGCACCCATGTCGGCCAGTCCACCGCCTGCATATTCCTCGTAATGACGGAATGCAGGGTAATGCTTGTGGAGTCCTTTAGGGCAAAGAATTTCATGGTAGGCGCGCTGTGGGGCGGGCCCGAGCCAGAGATCCCAATTAACGTTGTCAGGTTTTTCCTGGGCTGGTAGGTCGCAAGGTTTTGGTGATGCACCCACACCGATCCTGATGGTTTTTATGTCGCCAATCCTTCCTGCCCAAATTCTTTCCACGGCAGTCCGGAATTTACTTCCAAACTCGCTGCGCTGTTGGCTGCCGGTCTGGAAAATGATTTTGTTTTTGTTAACCTCGTCGACAAGTAACCTGCCCTCGGCGATGTTGTGAGTGAGCGGTTTTTCGCAATAGATATCGAGTTTTTTACGCGCAGCATCGATTGCCGGATGCACATGCATGTGATCGGGTGTCATGATGACTACCGCGTCAAGGTCATCTCGTTGGAGTAGCTCGCGATAGTCGGTGTATGTTTTGCAGCCTTTATAGCTGCCAGACTTGACGTCAGCTGCATAACTTTTCTCTACAACCTCTTTGGCTTTGGCGAGGCGGGTGCCTTCAATTTCACACACCGCAACCACTTGAACGTCCTTCTGCCGTAATGCTTCAGCCATCACGCGGTAGGCACGCTTGCCATATCCGATAAAGGCAATGTTGATACGATCACCGGCAGGTGCTGCATGCGATAGTGACGGGCCAAACGCGGCGAAAGCTGTCGCGCCAGTTATAAACCTGCGGCGTGAGAAAGAATTGAGATCCATCATAGAAAGAGACTACGGCGCCTATACACAGATACTTTCTTGTCGATGAGAATATCTGCTCGGGAAAATTTGAAATACGCTAAGGTTTCTCATCGACTACTCTCTGCCACGGGATGCTGCCAGATTTTTGGATATGTTGCATCAGCTTGCCTGTGAGTTTTTTCGCGATTTTTCCTTCGGCGGGTAATGGATTACGCTCGAAGGGGTCGGCCTTCAGGTCAACTAGCAACATGGGTTCGAAAGAGGAGTTTTGCAGCAGTTTCCAGTTTCCTTGGCGGATGGCGTAGTAGGCGTGTCCCTGGTATCGCATGTTACCTTCGCGCCGCACCCAGATCATGGTGCGATCGGGGTCGCCTGCAGAGAATTTTGTCCAGACGGGTGCCAGGCTTTGCCCATCGATTTCGTGATCGACTTTCAAACCGGCGAGCTCAGCTAAGGTGGGTAGAAAATCCATGGTCATACCCGGAGTGTTGCTGCGCTTTCCAGCTGGGATTTTGCCGGGCCATACAACGCATGTGGGCACACGGATGCCGCCTTCCCAGTGGTCTTGTTTGCCGCCACGGAGAGGTAAGTTTCGTTGTGCATGGGGAATGGATCCTCCGTTGTCTGAGGTGAAAATAACGATGGTGTCCTTGCTTAGTCCAAGTTCCTTGAGGCTATTGATGACTTTTCCAATTTCGTGATCCAGATGCTCGATGAATGCTACGTTGGCGGCCCGTTTGGGATCGATGCCCTTTTCTCGAGCCATCACCTTGTCTCTCCAATCCTTCGGCGGCTGGATAGGGAAGTGGGGGGCGTTGTAGGCGAGGTAGAGGAAGAAGGGTTGGTCGGGTTTCTTGGATCGATCTTTGAGGTAATCAATCGCCCAGCGGGTAAAGACCTCCGTGGCGTGGCCATCTGCTTTGATCGTTTTTTTGTTGTGGCGCATCCAGTTCACACCGCCGCGTAGGTGGGTGTAGTAATCGTTCATCATGTCACCCAGGAAACCGTGAAAGTGGTCGAACCCACGGTCGTTTGGAATATTGGGTGACTCGTAACCGAGGTGCCATTTACCGACCATGCCAGTGTGGTAGCCTCCTTGTTTCAGTAATTCAGGTAGGGTTGGACCGTTGGGGCGGAAGTAACCCCAGTTGCCGGATTTGTTTTGTCGGATGACACCCGGTGCTCCCACGAGATCAGGGTAGCGACCCGTCATGAGCGAGGCACGTGTCGGCGTGCAGACGGTGCAGTTTGCATAGAACTGGTCATAGCGTGTACCAGCTTTCATCAGCGTGTCGAGATGCGGCGTGCGCATGTCCTTAGCGCCATAGCAAGCAAGGTCACCGTAGCCGAGGTCATCGACAAGGATAAGCAGCACATTCGGTTTGTCGGTAGCGTGTGCGCTGTGGCTCAATGCAACAGCAGCCAGTGACAGTAGGAGTCGTGTGATCTTGGACATGTGTATGTTAAATGATGCTATCGGCACCAAAATACGGAGCCAATGCCTCAGGGATGGTTATGCTGCCGTCCGCTTGTTGATACTGTTCGATTAGGGCAACGTAGAGGCGTGGTAATGCGGTGCCAGAACCATTCAGTGTGTGGCAAATCTGGTTTTTTCCATTTTCGTCTTTAAACCGCAGCTTCATGCGCCGTGCCTGATAATCGGCAAAACTTGAGCAGGAGGAGACTTCCAAAAACTTATCCTGACCAGGCGACCAGACTTCGATGTCGTAGGTCTTTGTTGAGGAAAATCCGATGTCGCCGGTGCAGAGCTCAATCACGCGGTAGTGTAGCCCGAGTTTTTGTAAGATTGCCTCAGCGTGCCCAGTAAGCTCTTCTAACAAATCAAGTGATTTTTCGGGGTGCACGATTTGTACGAGCTCTACTTTGTCGAACTGATGCATACGGATGATGCCTCGGTTATCGCGTCCTGCACTGCCCGCCTCACGGCGGAAGCAGGGTGTGTAAGCGGTGAGTTTCACTGGCAGTTGATCCTCGGAGAGTAAGGTGTCGCGGTAGAGATTGGTCACCGGGACCTCAGCGGTGGGAGCGAGGAAAAGTGAGTTGTCCTCGATGCCATACATATCATCTTCAAACTTGGGGAGTTGGCCGGTGCCTTCCATGCACTCGCGTTTGATGATGTGTGGCACGTTGACTTCCTCATAGCCGTGTTCACGTGTTTGTGTGTCTAACAATAGTTGGATGAGCGCGCGTTCGAGTCGGGCACCATTTCCCCGGTAAACGACATATCCAGATCCCGTGATGCGGGTGCCGTCCTCAAAGCTGATCAGTCCGTGCTTTTCTGCAAGGGCGACGTGGTCGAGTGGCTCTGCGATGTCGGGCTTTTCTCCCCACATGCGGATTTCGGGATTGGCATCCTCATTGTCACCTACGGGACAGTCAGGGTGGGGGAGGTTGGGGATGCTCATCAGCAATTCCGTCTGGCGTGTGCCGGCGGCATCTCCTTGTTCGTCCATAGTGCTGATTTGTTCGCCAATTACCCGAACCTGCTCCTTGATGTCCTCCGCCTCATCGGCTTTTCCTTGGCCCATCAGCGCGCCAATTTGCTTGGACAGCTGCTTGCGGTTGGATTGCAGCGACTGTTTATCGGTCTCGGCTTTACGGCGTGTCTCGTCGCAGGCGAGAACCTCATCGATTAGTAAATGGGCATCGCCGCCGCGGGTGGCAAGGCGTTCCTTGATGGCTGCGGCGTCTTCGCGAATGGCTTTGATGTCAAGCATGGCGGGGCAGTGATAGCGGATTAAGCTGATTTTTAAATCGTGAAATACTCAAATACTCAAAAAATTTTCAAATTGGAGTTTGGAGTTTGACGCTTAAAATCTAAAGTTGGTTTGATGTCAGGCAATAAAGCAAGTTGGGCGACCGTCTGCCTCGGGCTGGCGCGGATGATTCTGCACACGCGCGAGCTGCGCAGGAAGGTGCTGTTTCAGCTCGTGATTGTGCTGCTGATCGTCGTGGCTCTTGGTGCTTGGCCATTAGCAAACTGGCTCGCGCAAAACGTCTGGCTGTTCCTCACCTGGTGGGCGATCTGCATGATCTACGGCGTGCTCGTCATCCTGCTCGCCATCTACGACATGGCGGCGGTGGTGAAGGAAGAGCGGGATAAGATGTAGTGAGATTTTGGATGCGAAATCCAGGCTAGCGTTAAAGACTAGCGTAACAATGTCTCACTTGGAATTGGTCTTACCCAGTTCTATAAGTGTGAACGTCGCAACCATTGCGCGGTGGTCGGATGGGTAGGGGGAAACAACGATGTCCGCGTTCTTTTTGTTTTCCCCGACGATACTCATGTTTTTCACCTCGATTTGTTTTCCTCTGAAATAGACAAAATCAATGCGGTCGTGGTGGTCCTTCGGATTGTCCGGCTTGGAGACAGGTGTCCAGGTGTAACCGGGGTGTTTCATCTCGTCCGGGCGGAATGCCCGCCAAGCATCGAGAAATCCTTTTTTCGCCAGCGTCGAGGAACATGGATAGGCGACCTTGACTGGGTGACGGCCCGACTTCGCGGCTGCGGCCGTCCAATCCAGATGCGACGGCTCATTGAAGTCGCCGGTAACAAAAACGGGTAGGTCTTTGTTCGGAAGCTTGCCGATTTTTTGCAACAGCTGCTCGAACTGCTGCCCCCGGGCTTTGTGGGCGGCGGCGATCGCTTCCGCTTCGGTTTTGATGGCACCCTTACCCATTCCCAGCAACTGGTACGGCTGATAGGGGTAGGCGTTCAGATGTGCGTTGAAAACATACACCTCCTGCCCCGAGTCCAGCCGGATCCTGGCTCCGCCGGAACCCATCCGGGGTTTGGTCCGCTCGTCGTATCTTTCAACAATTTCAAAACGGGTCATGATGGCACCCGAGCCATGGCGCATGTATTTCCATCCAAGCAACTTCGCCAATTTCTCTGCGCTGCCGCCAATCTCCTGTAGGCCAACGATGTCCGCTCCGGACGCCTGAATGACCTTGGAGGTCTGGGACAATGGTTGTCCCCGCCGCGTGCCACCATTGAGCACATTGTAGGTCATGACCCGTAGTCCGGGCTTCTTCGCATGAGATGGATCAGGATTTGCACGTGTCACGCCAGAAGCGCAAACGAGACAAATCATCGCGATCGTAAGAATTGAAACGACTCTGTTTTGCATGATTTATTTTTTCAGGATGGGCGTTTGAGGTTGCCGGTTGCCAGTTGCTGCTTGCTACTCGCTGGCTTCCGGTAGGGCGAAGGTGCCCAGAACGGCTCGATGGTCGGATGGATATGCGGTGATGGCAATATCCGTGTTCGGATTTGTGTCGTCGATCCCGACGGTTATCGCTCCGATGGGGGTCACTCCAGCTCCCCAGTAGTAGACAAAATCGATCCGGTCGTGGACTTCGTTGGCACCGACGCTCGGTGGCGGAGTGCCGGGCGTCCAGGTGTAGCCGGTGCGTGTGAGTTCATCGGGCCAGATCGTGCGAAACGTGTCGGCGAGGCCGAGGTCGGTCATCTTTTTCGAGGCGGGGTACTCGACCTTCAGGTCATACGGGCGGGCGGTGGCATCGGCGGCGGCTTGGGTCCAGTCGAGATGGGAGGGCTCGTTGAAATCGCCCGTCACGAACACTGGAATGCCGGCAGTCATCGCACCGCTGTTGTTGATGGTTGTGACCAGGGAGTCCGCCTCACCTCCACGGGTGCTTTCGGCCGCGGCGATCACCGCCGCCTCGTTCTGGGCCAGGGTCCCGTCGCGAAGGTCGTAAGGCTGATAGGGATAAGCTAGAAAATGCACGTTGAAGACCCAGGCTGTCTGTTCCGGGGTGACCTGGATCAGTGCTCCTACTCCGCTGGTGTCGATGATGGGAAAGCGACTGATGATCATGCCATGTGAATACCAGTCCTCGCCGGTGGCTGTTTCCAGCGAGCTGACGACGGAGGCCACACCGCTCAGCTCCTGGAAGCCAATGACGTCCGCTCCGGTGGTCTGGATGACTTCGTTGATCTTCACGTAGTTGGCATCGGCGCCCCAGATGTTCCAAGAGAGCACCCTCAGGAGGCGACCCTCCAGGTCATTCTCCCGCAGGACGAAAAAGCGACGGGGATCATCAGAGGGCACGGCTGATAGGGCGGTCCATCCGGCGGTGCTGCCACCGGTTAGAACTGGCACGATATTCTCGTAACGGGTGGCGCCATCGTCGTAAACCGGCCAAGTGGAGGTCGGGGTGGAAAGATCCGTGCTGCTCAAGAGATCGTAGGACTTGTCCGCCCGGCAGAACCAGGAGAAATCAAAATCGGGACCGTTGGCGCTGATATCCAGCGTGAACTCAGTAGGTGTTGTGCTGACCGCAATGACTTCGGTGTCGGTGATCAACGGGGTGGTGAGTAGCGCGTTGCCCGTCGGGTCCTGGATGTCGGTGCCGGACTTGATTTGCAACTGTAGCGTTCCGGTCCCGCTTGCGGGCGAGACGGTCACCTCGAACACGGTGGGGTTGGCGGTGGCGGTTACACTGTCGATCGTGGCGGCGGGACTGCCCGCGTTCTCGAAGTCGCCGGCATCGACCGTCGTGGCATTCATCACCTCGCTGAAGGTGACGGTGTAGACTACTGTGTCGATGTCGAGGATGGGCCCGCCGCTCTTGTCATCGACGATGTCGAGCACGGTTGGTCGGGTGGTGTCTGGGCCCGGCGCGACCTGGTCGAAGGTGAGGTTGTCCATGGCCAGATACTCTCCGTTGCCACCGGTTTGCGCAAAGCTCAGCGTCAGAACCTCACCGTCAGCACCGGTCACATACGGCGTGACGGTCGAGCGCCCGCCGTTGGCGATGCTGAAATCATCCCAGGTGCCGGAGGCCAGGGTTCCGCTGGTGCTGCCGGAGACGATCCAGTCCACGGTAGTAGCGCCACCGCCGGCCCATTCATCGAGATCGAAGGAGGTGATAGTTACGGCGAAGCCGGTATCCGGCGTGAAGACGACCCTGCCCGGATTGCCAACGCTTGAACTTTGGAGTTGGTAGGCATCGCCGCGGCCGTCCCAGTTGGCATACTGATCCCAGTTGCCTCCTGTTGACCAATCGAGCGTGATTTTCGGCGTTCCCACCGCGTTCGATCCGTGGTCGGCGGGAACAGCCGCGTTGGTGGCGGGCAGACCCGTCAGGCTCGTCGTGGCATCGGCGGAGCTTGTGGCGATTGCAAGGACGGCAAGCGCGGCGAGGGGAAGCAGGATATGTTTTCTTGTTTTCATCAGCGACGGTGTGAATTGCAAGCTTGTGCAATATGGAAAAAATGGCCCATCCCTAGTCTTGGGATGGGCCAATCGTTGGTTAGTAATCTGTTGATTTTCCGAAGTCAAATTACTTGCGACGACGAAGGATCAGTGCGAGTCCACCCAGGCCGAGCAGGGCGGTGGTGGTGGGCTCGGGGACCGCTTGTTGCGTGAACGAGATGCTATCCAACGCCTGATCATATGATCCGCCCACGTCGTCCGAATGTTCCTCGATCCGCAGTAAAACCGTCCCGGCGTATGCCGTTGCCATGCCGGTATTCACGGTCAGGTTATCTCCGTCCGCGGTCGTTTCGGTTCCGGAGCCGATGAGGGCTCCCGCATCGCTGTCCTCATAGAGGAACCAGTTGAACTGGTTGGTGGGATTCCCGTAATTGGCGTAGTCGTCGAAGACAAATGAGTCCACAAGCACGCCAAACCCAGTGTCGGGGGTGAATTGGAGGTCGTGCTGTGCTCCAACCTGGTAATTCTGCAAGTAGGCCGCTGACCATGTGGCATCATTGTAGAATGCCCACGAACCATCCCAGGTCAGATCAATATTCGGCGTCGTTCCGTTGGAGACGCTGATGCCCGTTTCCGCAGCTGCGATATTGTCGCCAAAGCCGCCCGGGATGGCGACGGTGCCCAGGCCTTCAAAGGTCATAACGGTCGCGTTGGCCGAAGTGGCGATTGCAAGGCCGGCGAGCGCGGCGAGAGGAAGGATAGTATGTTTTCTTGTTTTCATAATTGGATTATTAGGTTATTTGCTTTTGTTAGGTCACTTGTTGTCTGCCAAGCTTCGTGCTAAAGATTCAGTTTCCCTTAAGTGGCAGACGGCAAGACTCTAAGGGTGTGGGTCATCACCGGTCTATTGGCAAAACGGACAATAGAATGGGCAAAAACGACAATTTGGGCACTGCGTCATGATGTGGATTGACGCGATGGATGGCATTGTGCATGGATAGCCTGCATGCATCCTAATCTGCTTATCGCGCTCTGCATTCTGCTGTGGGGAGTGTGGGGTTTATCCAGCAAGCTGAGCAACGTGCACAACGCACCGGTCTTTGTCACCCTGGCAACCAACATTCTCTACGCGCTGTTTTCTATTCCGCTGCTGTGGAAGCTCAAGGAGGATTCCACACCGATCAACTGGAACTTCTCCGCCATTTCCTGGATTGTTCTCACTGGCGTTGTGGGGGTTTCCTCCAAACTGGTCTTCAATCTGGCACTGAGCAAGAGTCCGGCGTCCACTGTCATTCCCGCCACCTCCATTTACCCCATCGTCACGGCCGTTCTGGCGGTGCTTTTTCTGAAGGAGAAAATAACGATGGTTCAAGGAGCCGGAATGCTGCTCTGTATGGCGGGAGTCTATCTGGTGACCTCCGGCAGGTAGTGTTAGCCCAGACTAGGAAGATTTTTTACGCTCGCGGTAGGCGCCGGGACGTTCTCCGGTTTCCCGCATGAAAAACCGGCCGAGCTCGTGGGTCGAGCTGAACTGCATCATCGATGCGATCTCGGCGAGGGACAGCGAGGGGTCGCCTAACAAGAACTCAAGGTGCGCCAGCCTGGCATGGGAGATTTCCTTTTTCGGGCTGTGCCCGAGGTGCTGGCTGAATTTCATTTTCACGGTGCTGTGGGAGTAAGACGTTTGCTCGAGAAGGTCCTCAATACGGATCGCGGTGCCCGGCGCGGTCCTCCTGATCCAGCGGACGAGCAGCGCGGTTTCAGTATCGTCGATGGCGAGGAAATCGGTCGATTCGCGGCGATGCACGGTATCCAGAGCGATACGGATCTTCTCCCCCTCGTCCCCAGTCTCCTCGCCGGCAAGCTGACGGGCAAGCTCCTTGGCGGCGCGATAACCGACCGCCTGAGCGGGATACGGAATGCTGGAAAGGGTTGGTAACGATGCGTGACAGTAGTTGACGTCGTCGCCGAATCCGATTACGGAGAGCGACTGGGGGACAGCAATATCGGTGCGCCCGGCAACGCGCAGGACCACGGATGCGAGGGCGTCATCAACCACGAACATGCCTGTGGGACTGGGCAGTTCCGTGAGGAATTCCTCCACGGCACGCTCCACCTTTTTCCAGGTATTCTTTTTCCAGAGGGGCATGCCAGGCAGCATGTGGACACGCGGCTGAAAATCATTCTCTGCCAGCGCTGCCTTGTATCCAGCGAGTCTTTCGCGGGAATAGATTCGTTGTCCTGAGATGAACTCCGCTTCCTTGTAGAGTGTTTCGCCGCGTGCGAGATAGGCGAATGACTCATGCCCGATCCCCATCAGGTGGGCCGCGGCCGCGCGACCTGCGGCAGCGTTGTCCGGCAAGACCCGCGGGTATCCCGCGTCCGGGCCCTCCGTGCTCAACAGAACCACCGCGATACCACGATTCTTAAAATCGGCCAGTTCCTGCTCGGTGGCGCGGTAAAGGATCAGCCCGTCACCTTGCCATCCGGTGGTGATCTCAACCTTTTCCATTTCCCCGTAGGAGTCGTTCAGGGTCTCGATGCGCCAGTGCCCGTGGTTGCGCATGAACTTGGCAACTCCTCGCATAACGGGAGTGGTCGACCCCGCCCAGACGGGGAGGCGTATTCCTACTGTGGGTCGTTGCGGCATGGGGGTAGTCACTATTTACGATAGGCTCGCCGTGGTCAAGCAAGAGAAGGAGGTGCTGAAGGTAGGACAGTTTTGCAAGCTGTCCTTGTGTATTGGCCATTCAAAACACTGGGGAAAACCACACACCCCGGGAGTGAGACATGGCTGCGGCTGGATGGGCATTTGACCGATCATCCTGATCACGCTGCTGCCGCCCCTCCGGGGCTCGATATACCGGAATCGGGTATCCCGGGGTTGGCACCCCGCGCTACTAGCTGCCGCCCCTCCGGGGCTGGGGTCCGCACAATCTGCAGCATGGTAACAAGCTGCCAATGAACCGATGAACCGATGAACCAATGACAGCGGCCTCGCCGCTTACGCCTCACGACCACAGCACTTCTTGTATTTTTTGCCGGAGCCGCACGGGCAGGTTTCGTTGCGGTTCACCTTGATGGTGGGGCGGCGCTGGGGAAGGTTGATTTTGATTTTCTCGTTTTCTCCGGCTGGAGTCATTGAGAGTGCGGCGGAGTT
>Ga0222717_10003954_pt1 | contig 11005 bp, 8 predicted proteins | sample C33_18DmetaG_FD_165053 | JGI IMG/M metagenome (GOLD analysis project Ga0222717, IMG submission 165053) | Estuarine water microbial communities from San Francisco Bay, California, United States - C33_18D | ecosystem: Environmental > Aquatic > Marine > Unclassified | place: USA: California...
CCTCCTACTCCTCCTACTCCTCCTCCTGCGGGGTCACCTTGTGCACAACAAAACAGAGTAGAAAATGAAGATGGCTCGTGTGGTGGGTGTAAAGCAGGGTATGAATTTGACTCTAATGTAGATGGGTGTGTAGAAAAAGAAATACTAGTAACTACTACAACCCCCGGTGGTGAAGACTCAGGTGGTGGGGGTGGCGGAGGCGGCGGCGTCGGCGGTGGAGGTACAGGTATGTTTAGCCCTGCTGCTGTTGATTTTAGTTGGAATAGGACTCCTGAGTTAGTCGTTTCAAGCACTCCTTATGTTGATTACACAACACAGTTAACCGCACAAATAGATAGATTACTGTCTAAAAGAAATAAGGATATAGTATAATGGCATTTTATAATGGTTTGTTTGTCCCTCCGACCTACTCCGACGAAGAGATAGCTCTCTATAAATACCAGACTATGACGCCTGAAGCATTTGCCGCGTCCGGATATAGCCTACCAACTGTGGGCGGCGTAAGCGTCGCGGACATTGGCGGCCCTTCGTATCCAACTGGACAGTCGTATCAAGGGACAACGTACTCAGGCACCGCAGCCAATCCCAACTTTAATTCTGGATCGCCGGTACTGGATGGCGCGATTAACCCTGATTACGCGGCGGGTAACTCAGGTGATACGGTCGGCGGTGTTGGTAACTCTTCTGGAATGGGGTACGACATTGAGTGGGGCGCTCCGTCAACGCAAACCATGCAGGCTGGAGAAGTATTTTCCACCCCGGCTGGCGACTATCAGGCTGTAGATAATGGGTACGGTCAGCTTGGATTAGCGCCAATAGGCAACGCGTCCACTAGCGGCGGGGAAATTATCTACAATCTTGCACAGGGTGAACACCATGTTGGGATTGACCCCAATACTGGACAGGCTTGGTATCAGCAGGCGCAGGGAGAACTCCCCGGCTTATATGAGGTTCCTGAATCCATGATAACAAATTCTTCAGAAGGTCAGGCAGATGCCAATGCTCAAAAAATTAGTGGCTCTGCGCAATCAATGTTAGTGCCAATGGCAGAGAGTCAAACTACTCAAGCTGGATTAAGTAGTGATGTTTTTTCTGTAGACACAGATGTTCCTGATTTTGTCCCACGAAAAATACTTAAAACTTTTTGTTCTGATACTACTCTAAACGTGTACTACAGCGACGGAACAATAGAAAAATTAGAAAATAATGTTAATTGTAAGGGAGTATCAAACACACCCGACGTTCCATTAGTAGGGTCTAATAACGGTGCAACACCTAACAACACTAACGATGGGACAATTGCTGAAGAATGTCAAGGCAATGACTTGCACGTTTATTATAGGGTAGGCGGTAAAATGTATTCTAATATTAACCGTAATCATCCTTCTTGTGGGCAAAGTGCGCCAACTTCTTATTCAACCTCTTTTGTTCCCGGTAGTGATTTTGGTGCTTCTGGCCCCGGACCCGGAACCGTAAACAGCAGTTTTGAATACACTCCTTTTCAAGCAAAAGACCCTATTGAAAAGCAACAAAGCGTAGACTACGTTAAAATGTTAAGAGGGTTTTTAACTAATAGTTTGTTTAAGGATTTTATATGACATACTTAAATTTAGTAAACAATGTGCTTAGGCGTTTACGGGAAGACCAAGTAACTACTGTGTTTGCTAATACCTATAGCACTATGGTTGGTGACTATATTAATGACTCTAAGACAATAATAGAAAACGCTTGGGATTGGTCACAGCTTAGAACTACTGTTACGATTACTACTGAGGCAGATGACTACACGTATTCTCTTACAGGTTCACAGGACTACGGTAAAGTGCTGACTATGGTTAACGATACATCTAATATAATAATGGAGTATCGTCCTCAGTCTTGGATTGACGAAAAGTATCTGATAGGAACACCCGCATCTGGCACACCTTCTTTTTACACTTACAACAGTGTAGATGCTAACGGTGATTCACAGATTGATGTATATCCTAAACCTGATGATGTTTACTCTATTAAAACTAAGATGGTAATTAGGAATGTTCCTTTGTCTGTTGATGCAGATACTCTTGCTATTCCTAGTCAGCCTGTTATTCACATGGCAGTAGCTCTGTTAGCTCGTGAACGTGGCGAGACAGGCGGTACATCAACCCCTGAGTACTTTGCTATGGCTGACAAATACCTATCAGATGCGATCGCTATGGATGCACAAAAGCACCCTGACGAAACCATCTGGTACACACCGTAGGAGTAAGCATGGCCCAGCCACTACAGAGTATTAACTTAGTTGCTCCTGCTTTTATGGGGATCAACACTGAAGACTCTCCTATAGCACAGGATACTGCTTTTGCAGAAGTAGCTGATAACGCTGTCATTGACAGGCGTGGTCGTTTAGCTTCACGTAAAGGTAACACTGTTTTAACTACAAACAAAACGGTACTAGGTACAGACTACCTACATAAGATACACGAGTTTTATGACAATGCAAACAACGAAGTAATCTTTAGTACTGGTAACAATAAAATTATGACAGGCACTACGACACTGGTAGACGCTACGCCGGGGTCATACACAATTGCAGCTAACAATTGGAAGATTGTAAACTTTAACGATCATGCTTACTTCTTTCAACGTGGTTATGAACCTTTAGTCTATAGTCATGCACTAGGTGCAGTAACTAAAATGTCTAGTGTAGCTGGTTCTCATGTAACAGCTAGTCAGTATTCTAATGAAGTGCTTGCTGCTTATGGTAGGTTGTTTGTTGTAGGTAATGCTACTAATGACAGTGTTATTTATTGGTCTGACTTGTTAGTAGGACACAACTTTAGTAGTGGCTCTAGCGGATCTATAGACGTAGCTAAGGCATGGCCTAACGGGTTTGATAAAGTTGTGGCTCTTGCCGCACACAATAACTTTCTTATTGTCTTTGGTGAGAATAATATAATTGTTTACAGTGGAGCAGATAGTCCTGCGTCTATGGCTATACATGACACCATTGCTGGTGTAGGTTGTGCAGACAGAAACAGTGTACAAGACATAGGAACAGATATTTTATTTTTAACTCCTACAGGTCTAAGAGGACTAGGTAGAACTATACAAGAAAAGTCTCTACCTATTACTGACTTGAGCAGGAACATAAAGCAAGAGTTAATTGCTAATACACTGGCTACTGCTACACCTGTTAGCACTGTGTACAGCCCAGAGAACTACTTTTATCTTTTGTGTTTTGCTGATCTTAATTTAGTGTATTGCTTTGACATAAGAGCAACGCTAGAGAACGGAGCGTACAGGGTTACTCGTTGGCCTAGTGTAGACTTTAAGTCGTTTCAAAGAGACAGAAACGGAGACATATACATAGGGTGTGTAGACGGTTTAGGTAAGTACGACAACTACAGAGACAACGGAAAGTCTTACCGCTTTAGGTACTTTAGTCCGGGCCTTACGTTTGGTGATCCAGCAAAGATTAAGATGTTAAAAAAGATTAGACCTACTTTGATTGGAGGAAACAACTCAGACATTTTCCTCAAGTGGTCTTATGACTTTTCAACAGACACTAGCTCTAGTACGTTTAGAACAAGCAGTGATAGTCCGGGGTTTTACGGACAGTCTGAATATACTGCCTCTGACTTTTCTGCTGAAGGAGTTACTATAAGTAGAAACTCACTAAATACTACAGGCTATGGATCTGTAATTAACGTGGGCCTTGAGACAGACATTAATGGTTATTCTTTGTCCATACAAGAAATGAACGTACTAGCACTAATAGGTAAAACTATATGATAACTACTAAGAACAGAGGTATTCTCTAATGAGTATTGAACAAATACTAGGAATAGGTACTGCCGTTGGTGGAGGCCTTCTTACAAAAGAAGCCTATGACCGACTCAGTACTGTGGGTAATCAATCTTTTACTGGTGGTGAGCTGGATGACGGAACAAGGCTACCGGGAGCAGCAGAGATTGCTCAAGAAGGTCTAGGTTTATCTCAATTTAGACCTTATACTCTTACTTCTAGTACAGGCTCTTCATTTGGTTTAACTCCTACAATAGATCCTACTACTGGAGTAGTTACTAGTTTAGGTGCTAGTACAACACTAGGGGCACAGGAGCAAGCCTTTCAAAACGAAATGCTACGTAGGGCTGGCGTCAGTACTATGCGTGGCCCTATGGGAGCTACTGACACTAGAACAGGGGCAGGATTAGCTTTAACACGTGGTCAAACACAGCTTGGACAAGACCCTTACGGTATTCTTACTCAGCAGTTATTAGCTCAAGGTGCTTCAGACTTAGGCGGTATGTTTATGACGGGGCTTACTCAGCCTATGGCTGGTCGTGAGACTGATGTTTACAACCGTATAAGAGCTATGCAGGCACCTGAAGAGCAACGTCAGCAGTTAGCCCTAGAAGAGCGTTTGTACAATCAAGGTCGTTTAGGTGTTCAAACCAATATGTACGGTGGTACTCAAGAGCAGTTTGCTTTGTCTAAGGCACAAGCAGAAGCTCAGAACCAAGCATCCTTGATGGCTATGCAACAAGCACAAGCAGAGCAACAACAGCAGGCTGGATTAGGTTCTCAGTATGCTCAACTAGGAAGTAACCTAGCATTGTCTGAAGGGGCTATGCGAGATGCACAACAGCGTCGTGCTTTTGAGTCGTTAACCTTTGGTCAACAAGCCTACGGTGCAGCAGGAGACCTTGAGCAACAACAACAGGCTCTTAATATGGCACTGTTGACAGGTGCGTATTTACCACAAGCACAAATGCTTAATCAAATTAATGCTACTTCTTTGTTCCCGCAGTTACAACAACAAGCACAACAGTACGGAGTAGGTAACTACAGTGAAGGCATGATGAGTGGTATCCAAGCACGTTTGGCCGCAGAGACAGCTAGAGCTAATCTCTTGGGTCAGGTGGGCACAGGACTCTTAAGTGGTCTTACGCAACCTGTGTCTACTGGTTCAGGTGGTGTCACTTCATTAATAACTTCACTACTAGGATCAGACGTTAGACTGAAGACTAACATTGACAAGGTTGCTACAGTTAACGGTATTAATCTGTACACTTGGGATTGGAACGAAGAAGGACAGAAGTTCTCTAACAACAACATGACCTTTGGTGTTCTTGCACAAGAGATTGCAGAGGTTAGACCTTCCGCAGTATCTAAAGATAGCAACGGTTACTTAATGGTAGACTACAGTCAGATACCTGAAGCATCATCTGCTGTATATCTAGGAGGAGTCTAAGCATGGCTAAGTTTTCAGATCAATTTATACAAGGACTCCTTAATCCTAGTTACTCTCAAGGTTTGTTTGAGGCCGCTAAAGGCGTGGGAGCAACTCCGGGCATTATGATGGCTGAGAAGAGCCGTGTGAAATCTCAGGCTGAAGTACAGCAGTTACTACAGCAGTACGCTAATGACCCTGCACAACTAACGGCTATGTCTCAGAAGTACGCCGCAGGTGGGCAACCTGAAGTAGCTAAGTTGTTTCAAGATGCTGCTACTAGGGCTACTGCTAAAGAAGACACAAATCGTCAACGGGGCGCTCAAGGCGGTCTGATGGCTATTGCCCAAGGAGCAGCCCGTGGTGTGCCTCTGGAAGATATGCGAGAAGGTATTAATTCTGTTATTACACAAGGTGGAACACAAGCGCAAATTATGGCGGCTTATGAAGCAGGATCTGGTGGCACACAAGAACCAGTTACCCTATCTGCTGGCGCTGCTTTAGTAAACCCAAAGACAGGAGAGGTTATTGCTGAACGTGGGTTTAAGCCTGAGAAGCCAACTGACAAAGGAATAAAAACAGTAGAGCGTGAAGATGGTTCAGTGAGTATATTAAACGCTAATGATGGAACATTGATTGGCACGTTGGACCCACCCGGAAAAGGCGAGGGTGACCGTGATGCCGCTTTGAACCTCATTGCGCAAACCACCAACTTCATCCAAGACCTTGATGATTTGATGGACCCCGGATACACAGAAACAGGGTTTATAGGCGGGGTGACCTCAATGGTCCCCGGAACTCCCGCATACGACAGAGAAAAAGAACTTCTATCTATCAGAGCTAGACTTGGCATTGACCAGATCAACGAAATGAAGCGTCTAGCTGCTGAGTCAGGAGCATCAGGTACTGGCTTAGGACAAATTTCTAACATTGAATTTATGTCGCTACAGTCTAGCCTTGATGCTATTTATACAGGTATGTCGGCTGAGGCGCAGATCAAGGCACTAAACACCATTAAAAGACATCTGCTGAATGTGCAGAAGCTGGCCTCTGGTATTGCTGCCGCTGACGCTATTGAGTGGGGTAGGCCTGAGTACAAAGCAGTAGGTTATCACAAAGACCCTGAGACAGGGACGGTCTTTTACGCCCCTGACGGACCAAATGGGACTAGATACAAACTTGTAGACGGTAAATTTGTCAAGATAGGAGCTTAACGTAATGTCTCTTGCAGAAGATATGGAAGCATTTGACAGAGCCTTTGGCGTACCTGCTGAAGGCGAACCTCTGGTGTCTGAAGAGCAGAAGAAAGAAATGGTGATTGATGACGAATCAGCGTTTTCTAGGGCATTTGAGAGTGACGCAGTAGACTTAGATAACTCTGACGTAGAGACAGAAGGATCTTCTCTGTGGAACAGGTTTTTCTCTGAGCCTTACCAAAGAGGAGTCGAACGACAAGCCCAGACTATGCAGAGGTTAAGACAGAGCCAACCTACAGCGGCTAGTATCTCAGCAGCCATGAGTGATCCTGCGGTACTTGAGGAGCAGTACAGGCAGTCCACAAACCTACCGTCTGTTCTTTTGCAGACAGTCACTACACCCCTCAGAATGGCCTTTGACTCTGCATCTGAGATGGTTATGTTTGGTGCAGAAAAAGGCGTGGCTATGCTCCCTGAAGGACTCAAGGAAGGGGCCGCAGAGCAGTTTCAGGCATTGATGCAAACCAAGGGTGGGCAGATGGCTTGGAACGCTGCTGGTCAAGGCATGGATGCGTGGAAAGAGTTTGAAACAAACTATCCTAACGAAGCCGCCAATCTTGTCGCTGTCATGGACTTAGGATTTACTAAAGGTGCAGGGCCACTTGTTAAACAGAAAGTAAAACCTATGAAGCTAGAGCGTATAGGTATGCGTAACGAAGTTAAGCCTCTAGCTGGAGGTGACGCAGACGTATACAAAGTTTTGTTTGAGGGCGACAAGAAAACCCCTGAACAGGTAAGGCTAACAGAAGATCCTAAAGGAGTATTAGGTACTCAAGAACAACTAGCGTCTGCTGAACAGTTAGAGCTTATAGACATAGCTAAGTCCGCAGGAGTCTCTGGTAACAAGACTCTACAGGCAAACCACAACGCCTTTCAGCAGTACTATGATACTTTAGAAACTAACTTAATGAAAATGTTAGCAAAGAACGAAAGAAAAGTTAACTGGGCTGAGTTAGACGATAATTTAAGAGCCAACATGAAAGCTCAGTTTGACGAAATGGTAGCAACTAACCCAAAACTTATGTCTTCAAAACAAGCAAAGCAGGAGACAGCTCTTTTGTACAAAGAAGCTCTGGCAATTTTGGATGAGCAGGGAGGCACACTTCAGGGGTTACGTGTCACGCGATCTATGTTTGACGATAGAGCAAATAGGATGGGTTACGACTTATCTGGTGATTCTCTAACTACTAGAAACTTAGCAGCGATGGCTGTTCGCAAGGCTGTAAACCAAACAGTCTTTGATGTAGTACCCGAAGCAGGAACTTTATTCTCTAAAATGTCTAAGGTTATACCTTCTCTAGGTGCTTTGAATGCTAAGGCAGCTACAGAAGCTAAGACACGCTTTGGTCGATTTATTAGCTCATTAGGTCTTCAGAAGTACGCTGGGAGTACGGCGCTAGGTGTCGCAAGCAACGCCATTTATGTCTTAGGTGGCACAGCAGTAGTAGGCCCGTATGCTTACATTAAAAACCAACTTAAGCGTCCCAGCCCAGCAAAAGTAAGAGCTAAAATTGCTTATCTCAAGCGTGATATGTTTGGCGAAATTAAGAAAGCAATACAGTCCACAAAAGATCCAGTGAAGCGTAGTATGTTGCAACGGGACAGCAAAGAGATTTACACGTATCTCAACGCTGCGTTCAAGCAGATTGAGTCTGAGCTACAACAGGAAGAAACTGAATGAAGTGGTTAGACAGACTAGCTAGAAACCAGAGTAATTATGCTCAGGCTCGTTACGAGAGGGCTAAGGGTGGTTCAGACGCGGCTATGACTGCTTTGGATTACCCACAGCGTAAGCTTAAAGAGGCTATCTCAGGTGATGAAGAAAGCTGGGGCTTGCCTGATTTCTCTTACGATGTAAACGTGGGTAACAGGGCAGGATACAGGGGAACCGCCGCAGTAACTGATGAGGCTGTGGAAACTGGGTTAGACCTTTTTGCTGACCCCGTTAATGCGGTAGGCGCTGGGTTGTTTAAGAGGGGCCTGAAAGCCGCTAACATGGTAGGAGACATCGCAGGGAACACTCTATCCGCCGCACGTAACTACATTCCTAATCACTACGCACCGTCAAAGGCTGCGAGGCCTACTAGGGTTGATGAGTTAATAATGCAAAACCAACAAGCGTTGTCTAGAATACCTAAAGTCGGCCCCCGTATTTCACGACTAGAAAACACGCAAGCTTCAGCCAACATGAGAGAAAAGGTAGGGTCTTTCGTAGATTGGATGGGAGACACTATTGTGAGGGGTGCAGAGCAAACCATTAGTCCGACTGCCAGAGCAAACTTCAGAGAAAACCAAGTCACTCAAACAATGCAGGACGTAGCAAGAGAGGCTAGGCAGTCTGGTCTTCCACGAGACCAAGCTAAAGCGGTAGCACAGGCACAGTATACGACAAATGTCAGGCAACAGGCCGGTGGCAGCGGAGGAGTTGCGGAAGCTGTTGACGATATAAACCGTAGGAGCTTCTTAACTGAGCCTGTCCCAGTGACTTCTGGTGCGTACAAGGAGCTAATTAAGGGCAACAAGCTTCAGGGTCGTTACGAGTCTGGAAGGGCCTTCAGTGTTTCAGACAAAGACCTAGACATAATTGGCGATCACGTAACTAAAGTGTGGACGGATAGCAGGGGACGCCCTCTGACTGAAACCCCCGGATCAAAAATTCGTATTAAGAACGCAGGGGCAGGAGATCAGGTAACTGGTCAGCACCATTTTGACTTCCAGAGCAAAAGCGGAGTAAACGCCTCATTTAAACTTCTGTTCAAAGACGGTAAGTTGACTACTGAGGAGTTATTTGAGCAAGCTAAAAAAAGATCAGACGCGAACAAAAAGTACAACGACAACAGAAACAAGGACAAAGACAAAGCTAAATGGGTTCTTTCAGAGCGTAGCAACACTCTTGAAAAGGCCAAGAATAACGGACTCTGGGTAACTGGAAGTTTTACCGGAAACGCTGTTACAGAAGGGGGTGTAAATTACATAGCAAAGGTTAGCCCTGACGGTAGAATCATGGCCGTGATCTCTGACGAACATAACTTCTTGGAGAAGACACCAGTTCTAGGGCCTGTCTTAGAGTCTGCGCTGCCGAACAGGGCGCTCTCTGTTACTCCTCCAATGCACTACGACTTACGCGGCGGGAGAAAAACGGTAAAGCCAGAGCAACCAAAAGACAAGAAAAACGTAAAGCAAAGTCTGTTCGACCTAGAAACTGCCCAGCCTTCTAAAGAAGCACTAAGGGCAGAACGACAGATAAACGCAGGGGTCGGTACGATTGCTACAGGAATGTTAACCGGAGGAAACCGTGAAGAACGACGATAAGCACACAGTAAGCTACACATCTTTGGACTACCACAATATGTGTCAGAAGTCTAAGGAACGCATCAAGAAGATGCAGAAGGAAGGAATACCTACGTCCCATGACCCTAAAGAGAAGCCAGAGGACGTAGGTGGTAACGACAGAGGTTACTCTATCTTCTTTATGTCTTAGATTTCACAGTTGTTACCTGTGCAAGCTAACTGCTGGCTACCTTCAGTCATATCAGACTCCTCATTAATATCCCAGTTGATTTTAGTAGGGAAGTCCTTCTTGAGTGACTTGAGGGTAGCCTTGTCCACAGGTTCATAAGGGGCCTGTTGGTACGTGTGATCTGAGTAAGGAAGGAACGAAATTCCTGATACCTTATCAAACTTGTTGTACAGCCACTGGCCTACCTCTAGAAACTCATGGTCACGGTAGTAGCAAGTCATAGACGGCTTGTGTTCACACCAGTAGTCCTGATACATCTCCCACAACTCTAGCTGTTCTATGGCACCCATGTCTGAGGCTGTCACAGCGCCCTCTGGTGATGCGATAGGAAAGCTGAACACCTTGGTACTAGGGTTCATAACATCGTCCTCTACAGGCACACCAGCGGCCTCTAAGACCACACAGAGGGGATCACGAGCGTCAGCACGAACACGTCGAATATACTGTGGGCTAAAACGAGGATGGCACCCACTAGCACTATCGACCAACTGACTAACAGTACCGCTAGGCTTAATTGCAGTAATTGCTGTAGAGGGACTAATGTTAAGTCTCTCAGCCCACCGCTTGTTAGTTTCGATTGCTTCCTCTCGCATCTCTGTGAGCCACTTCTTAAGCTTTGCATTGTCACCTCGTCCTGATAGTAAAGGATGGTCCATGATGCCCGTCAGTGACACCCCTAGTAACGCCTCTTCCTCAGTGTTAGTCTTCCATATCTTGCGTAAGTATCTAAAGTCAGTTAGCGTAGCCTGTAGCGTACCTAGGATAGACGCTATACGTACTTTGTGCTTCAGGGTGGCTAACGTGTCCTGAGGTCTTACTACTACTTCTGACAGGTTGCAAAATTGGTTAGGACGTAGAATTATCTCAGAACATGGGTTTGTACCAAACTCGTGGTCAGGGTCACGCCTACCGTTCTTTGCTGCTTGCTTCTGACTAGCGACACGAGAGAACATACCACGTTCACCGGAGCGTGACTCGTACAAACTAGTCCACTCATTTAGGTAAGCCTCAAAG